>OAUP01000368.1_pt1 | contig 16127 bp, 10 predicted proteins | sample 1476301 | NCBI WGS metagenome assembly OAUP01 (sample SAMEA2580055, study PRJEB22360) | human gut metagenome | biome: human gut; feature: human-associated habitat; material: faeces | place: Denmark | collected 2008/2010 | reverse complement strand
CCGACGTGGCGCAGGCCAGCGAGTTCGTGGCGCGCATGGACGGCGGGTATTCCGCCGCGATCGCCCAAGGCGGATCGAACGTGTCCGGCGGCCAGAAGCAGCGCCTGTCGATTGCGCGCGCGGTGTACCGTCACCCGGAAATCCTGATTTTCGACGACTCGTTCTCCGCGCTCGACTTCAAGACCGACCGCGAAGTGCGCGACGCGCTCGCCCGCGAGGCCAAGGATTCCACCAAGCTCATCGTGGCCCAGCGCATCGGCACCATCATGAACGCCGACCGCATCGTCGTGCTCGACGACGGCAAGGTCGTGGGTCAGGGCACGCACAAGGAACTGCTCGACAACTGCGACGTATACCGCCAGATCGCCGAATCCCAGCTCAGCCAGTCGGAGCTTACGGCGTAGGGGGGGGCGGCAGCGGTAGCTCCCCATGTCAGGGGCTGAGCCGTAAAGGGAACAGCCCAGTGGGCTGTTCCCAGGCGAAGACGAGCTGATAAGCGAGCGAATAAAACAGCACAGCTGACTGAGGGGTAGTCGCGTACGGCTTCTCTCCCTCTGGCGCTTCGCGCCACCTCCTTCATCAGAGGGAGGTCAATACGGACTTTTAAGGAGTAAAACAAATGCCAAGAGGACCAATGGGCGGCAGGCGTGCCGTCGAAGAGCCCCATGATTTCGGCAAAGTCATGGGCAAGCTCGTGAACTATTGCCGCAACTATCTTCCCGTCATCATCATCGCGCTCATCCTGGGCGCGGCCGGCACCGTCTGCCAGATCGTCGGCCCGGACAAGCTCAAGGACATGACCAACGAGATCGTCAAAGGTCTGCCCGCCATCGTTAACGGCAGACCGGTGATGAACTCGGTAGATTTCGGCACGGTGGGCCACATCGCCTGGACTTTGGTGGCCCTGTACGTGGGCTACGCCGTGCTCGGCTACGTGCAAAGCTGGATGATGGCCAACGTCACCCAGCGCACCGCCCAGCGACTGCGCGAATCGATCTCGGTCAAAATCAACAAACTGCCGCTCAAATACTTCGACAAGGTCAGCTACGGCGACGTGCTGTCCCGCATCACCAACGATGTGGACGCCATCGGCCAGACGCTGGGGCAGTCGCTCGGCTCGCTGATTACCTCGGTGACGCTGTTCGTGGGCGCGCTGGTGATGATGTTCTACAACAACGTGATCATGACCCTGTGCGCCATCGGTGCCAGCCTCATCGGCCTGATCATCATGATGGCCATCATGAAGTCCTCCCAGAAGTACTTCGCCCGGCAGCAGATGGCGCTAGGTGACGTCAACGGCCACGTGGAGGAGATGTACGCCGGCCACCTCATCGTCAAGGCATACAACGGCGAGGCCGATTCGATCCGCCGCTTCGAGAAGTACAACTCGGACCTCTACGAGTCCGGCTGGAAGTCGCAGTTCCTCTCCGGCCTGATGATGCCGCTCATGAATTTCGTGGGCAACTTCGGCTACGTGGTGGTGTGCGTGGTGGGCGCGGCGCTCGCGCTCGACGGGCAGATCGAGTTCGGCGTGATTGTGGCGTTCATGATGTATGTCCGCCTGTTCACCCAGCCGTTGGCGCAGTTTGCGCAGGCCTTCCAGAACCTGCAGCGCTGCGCGGCCGCCGCCGAGCGCGTGTTCGGCTTCCTTGAAGAGCCGGAGATGGAAGACGAATCCGGCAAGTCCGCTTTGCTTGGGACCAACGGCCACGAAGTGAAGGGCGACGTGGAATTCAGCCACGTACAGTTCGGCTACGAACCGGGCAAGCCGATCATCCACGACTTCTCCGCCTCCGTCAAGGCCGGGCAGAAGGTCGCCATCGTCGGCCCGACCGGTGCCGGCAAGACCACCATGGTCAACCTGCTGATGCGCTTCTACGAGATTTCCGGCGGTTCGATTTCGATTGACGGCGTGGACACCAAGTCCGTGCCGCGCTGGAACGTGCACGACCAGTTCTCCATGGTGCTGCAGGATACGTGGGTGTTCCGTGGCACTGTGCGCGAGAACATCGCCTACTCCAAGCCTGGCGTGACCAACAAGCAAATCGAGGATGCGTGCAAGGCCGTGGGCCTCGACCACTTCATCCGCTCGCTGCCGGACGGCTATGACACCGTGCTCGATGACAAGTCGTCGCTCTCCCAGGGCCAGAAGCAGCTGCTGACCATCGCCCGCGCGATGGTGCAGGACGCGCCGATTCTGATTCTCGACGAGGCCACCTCCTCGGTCGATACCCGTACTGAAGAGCTGATTCAGAAGGCCATGGATGCGCTGACCGTGGGCCGTACGAGCTTTGTGATCGCGCATCGCCTCTCCACGATTCGCGACGCCGACATGATCCTCGTCATGAACCACGGCGACGTGATCGAGCGCGGCACGCACGACGAACTGCTGGCGGCGGGCGGTTTTTACGCCGACCTCTACAACAGCCAGTTCGCGCTTGCTGACTGACGGATTGTTTCCTGCGTTAGCGGATTAGCGGATTAGCTATACTCGGCTCCCCTCTCCGAGGGGAGCTGTCAGCGTAGCTGACTGAGGGGAGCAACCCATCGGTCCACCCGAGGGAATGCTCCACTGGATGTGATACTGATGATTTCGTACATTAGTGTGTGAAAAAAACCGCCCGGAAAATTGGGGGATTGTGCGGCGGCACGATTGGCGTTGAGGATGGCGCATTCGAAATCGAAGTGAGCGCGTAACTGGGCGGCCGAGGTAGTGAACAGGGCTGTGGCGAGTCCGTCGGCCAGTGTGACAGGGACGTGTGCTGCAACGGTGTTCGACGAATCGTCGGTATCGCGGTTTGCCGTTGTCGAGGCATTGCTGGCATGCGTCGATGTCTTCGTGGTTATGGCGCTCGATGGCGGCGTGACGGCCACCCATGTGGCGGCTACATCGTCAACCGGTAGTCCGTCGATGGCGTTGAGCAGATGGTGAAGTTGGTGACCTGCGGCGTCAGACCAGTGGCGGCGGCTGGGGGAGCTCGCGCAGAATGCGCCGTGGCTGATTTCGACCGTACCTACGGCGTTGGCCGGATCGGCAGGATCTTCAAGGGCGATGGTGATTGGTTCGTCCGTGTGCACTAGCAAATCACCCCCGGCGTCGATGACGTATTGAATGGGTTGAGGGTGACCCGCGCCATCACCCAACATCCCCGCAAGCAAATCCACCAAATACCCCTTACCGCACGCGCCGAAATCGAGCGCGACCGGTCCGCGCGTCACCAGTGTGGTGCCGTGCCGCTCAACATCGGCTGACCAAACGGCTCGTCCGTGGATCGCGCCTGCATGTTCGGCGGCATCGGGCGTAGCCGCAAACGAATACGACTCGTCGTAGCCAAGCCGAATCAAATCCTCGCCCACGCACGGGTCGGTCGCCCCATCGGTTGCCGCAAACAGGCGGTCGTACAGGCCAAACAGACCCGATGCCCAGTCGGGAAAATCGAACGTGCCGCCATGTGCGGCCGTGCGCATCCGGCCGACGATGGAATCATCGCGGAATCGAGATAATACAACCTCATATTCATGGATGAACGAGCCAATACGATCGCGTATCTCATCGTCCAATACGCTCTCGGTGTGCACCAGTAATCCGGTCCCCAACGCATCAGGAAAAGCGTATACGTATGGCAGTTGCTCGGTCAGACTTGTCATGCCCACTATCGTAGAACGCATGGTGTGCCGGTGTATACTGGATTTTGACACTGTGTCAATGTTGATTCGGAGGTTGTGAGAATGGGCAATACGACTACAGCAAGTGTAACGGGTGTGCAAGTTGCACCGGCGAAGTCAGCCATCAGAGATCTCCCCATCGCCAAAGTGTGGGCGTTTGCGGTCGGCCAGTTCGGCTGGGCACTGCTTTCCGGCATTATCTCCAACTGGCTCGTGTATTTCTATCAGCCCGATCAGGAGACCATCTCTCAAGGCCAGACCGTATTCGTGCCGCAAGGCCTGGTTGTGCTCGGCATCGTGACCGTGGTGGGCGGCATCACCGCCTTCGCCCGATTCTTCGACGCCTTCGTGGATCCGGCCGTGGCGTCCCTTTCCGACCGTTGCGATTCCAAATCTGGACGCCGTATGCCGTTCCTGAAATTCGCCGCCCTGCCGCTCGCGGTGGTCACCGTGCTCGTGTTCTGGAGCCCGATCAACGGCACCAGCTGGGTGAACGCGGCGTTCCTGTTCGTCACCGTGATCGGCTACTACATCGTCCTCACGTTCTACTGCACGCCGTACAACGCGCTCATCGCCGAACTCGGCCACGACTCCAAGCAGCAACTCACCATCTCCACCGCCATCTCCTTCACTTGGGTGGCCGGCACGGCCATCGCGTACGTGGCGCCGGTGATTTGGGGCGCGTTCGTGCCGATGATGGGCCGTATCACCGCCATCCGCGTGACCTTCACCATCATGGCCGCCGTGGCGTTCGTGTGCATGCTGGTGCCGCCGCTGGCCATCCGCGAGAAGGACTACGTCAACTCCCAGCCCACCTCCGAATCGGCCATCGAATCCCTGAAGCAGACGTTCGGCGACGGCGAATTCCGCAAGTTCGTGTGTTCTGACGTGGTCTACTGGGTGGCCATCACCACCTTCCAGACCGGTCTGCCGTTCTTCGTGACCAGCCTGCTCAAGCTGCCGGAAACCACCACGACCATCTACTTCGTGCTCATGACCGGCGTCTCTGTGCTGTTCTATCTGCCGGTCAATATTCTGGCCAATAAGGTCGGCAAGAAGAGGCTGCTGCTGGTTGCCTTCGTGATCTTCACCTGTGCGTTCGCATTTGCCGGCGCCCTTGGTTCGGCCGTGCTCGGCTTCATTCCGGCGATGGCCCAGGGTTTGGTGCTCTCGGTGGTCGGCGCGATTCCGATGGCCGCGTTCGGCATCCTGCCGCAGGCCATCGTGGCGAATATCGCCGACGCCAGTTCCAAGACCACCGGCCAGGACCGTCAGGGCATGTTCTACGCGGCCCGCACCTTTGCGATGAAGATGGGCCAGTCCGTGGCCATGCTGCTGTTCACCGGCGTCTCCACCATCGGCATGGCGTCCGGCGCGGGCTACCGCATCGCCGCCGTGTGCGCGGCCGTGCTGTGCGGCTTGGGCGGCATCGTGTTCGCGTTCTACAACGAAAAGAAGGTGCTGGGCGTGCTGGCGACGTGATGACGTTGCCGGGTGCCGCCGCGGTATCCATGCGGAGCGGTGTGGGTGACTTGCCCCGTCTGCGACACCGAAACGTTACCGTGTCGACACGCGTGCGACACTTCGGCGTCAAATTGCGTTTGACCGCACTCCGTACTATATTGTTGCGAGTTGCTTTGCGGAGCAAAGTAACATCCAAGGGGCTGTAGCTCAGTTGGTAGAGCGCTTCGTTCGCATCGAAGAGGTCGCGGTTTCGACTACCGTCAGCTCCACGAGACCCTCTGCATTCATTCCACCGCAGAGGGTCTTTTCATTTTGTTTTCGTTGAAATTCTGCCATCTCGCGTTTCAAGGGGCTGATTTGGGGTTTGCCGGAGGTCTACTTGCGTTTCGAGGGGCTGATGGTCAAGTAGATACGCCGCCAAAATGGCGGAATAGCGTTGCGTCAAAGCCGTTTGTACTGGTGCTTCACCGGATGAGGAGCCCCTTGAAACGGAAGTAGACCTCCGGAACATGTGAAATCAGCCCCTGCAAAGGGAGAATGCCTCGATTTCGCCATGGATTGTCGTGGATTGCTCTGTGGCATGGGCAATACTGGGAGTATGACAAGCGCAGATGAGTTGAATGAGCAGTATGACGCTGACGGTAGCGTGACGCAAGTGCCTGAACGCAATGATGAAGTTCATGCCGGCGAATCCGCCGTCGCCCAATCCCGCGAATCGGCCGTGACCATCCCCGCCGGCACCGTGGTGCTCGCCGCCACCCCGATCGGCAATGTCGGCGACGCTTCAGCCCGTCTGGTGGCCCTCTTGGAACGGGCCGATATCGTGGCCGCCGAAGACACGCGCCGCCTCTACGATCTCGCCCGTCGCCTCGGCGTCTATGTGAACGGTCGCGTCATCGCCTATCACGACCACAACGAGCGCGACAAGGCCGACGGCCTGCTCGACCAGGTCGAAACCGGCGCCACCGTGCTCGTCGTGTCCGATGCCGGCATGCCCACCATCAACGACCCCGGCTTGGCCATCGTGCGCCGTGCCATCGAACGCGGTCTGCCCGTCACCTGCGCGCCCGGCCCCTCCGCTGTGCTCGACGCGCTCGCCCTCTCCGGCCTGCCCACCGACCGCTTCTGCTACGAAGGCTTCCTACCGCGAAAGCATTCCGAGCGCGTGCAGTATCTGCGCACGCTGTTGCCCGAACGCCGCACCATCGTGTTCTACGAGACGCCTCATCGCATTGCCGATTCGATGGACGATCTGCTGGACGCGTTCGGCCCGAATCGCCCGATGGCCCTGTGCCGCGAACTCACCAAGGATTATGAGCAGATTCGTCGCGGCCCGATTGACGAGATTCACCAAAGTGTGATTGATGATCCGCCCCGTGGCGAGATAGTGCTGGTCATCGGCGGCGCGTCCAACGAGGAGGCCGAAGCGGCCGCGCCCAGCACGTTGAGCGTGGATGACATGGCCGTGCTCTCCATCGACCGTGCTTTGGAGGACGGCCTGCGTATCAAGGACGCCATCGCGCAAGTGGTGCAGGAGCATCCACTGGCTGACGGATCGTTGGCCAATCGCAAGCAGGTGTATGCGGCTGTGCTGAAAATCAAGGGATAGCGCAGCAGCCGGCGATTATCTCCCCGTTACGTTTCCATCGACTCGAACAATATTTCCAACGCCTGCCGGACCCCGGGCCCACCACGCTGCGAGACCAATTCCAGCAAAGGTGCGTCGGCTTTGGGATTGGCAACCAGCCATTTACGCAGTTCGGGCACGTGATATGCGATGTGCCAGAGCACGGCAACATCCGTATCGGGCGAACATGCCACCGCGGGCGTAAGTCTGATGGGCGGTTCAGGCGGCGCGGTCATATCCGAGATTGCGCGCGATGCGGATTCGGATGAGTGTGCCGCCGCCGCGTGGCGAGGCAACCGTTGCGCCTGCCGCAAATGCCGTAAACGGTGAGCGGCATGGCGGCCTCTGCGATGGCCTCTGACAATGAACCCCCTCGTCATGCGCATTGCTCCAAAGCCGGTTCGTCCATCTCCTGCTGTACCGATTCAAAAAACATGCGTGCGCGTCCGGCGTACTTGTGATGCCGATGCTCCTTGACGATTTGCAGACAGTCGTTTGGCCGAAACTGGTACGCGGACATCAGCTGGCACACCAGTGCGTTGACGGTGGAAGGATCGGGGATGTCTTCAGGACTCATCACCAGGTCGCAAGCCGTACGGGCTGGCGTGGTGACAGGCAGCCCGCCGAGCTTGATGATTTGCTCCGGCAACGTCAATCTTTTGAATACGCGGATACGGCGGCTGACGGATGCCGAGCGGAAGTGCGATGTGGAAATCACGTCTATGGTACTCGGAAAGTCGGGGCCTCCCAGCCATACCCAAGCGGCGGTCATCGAACACACCACAGTGCCAAACGGGGCGACCTCCGCGACGATTTTCGCGCGACCATACAGTGTGCCCGAATGCTCGATCCAGTAGCCGGCGGAATCGTCGAGCTTATGTAACGTGCCGAAGGCGGCCAGACGGTTAAGGCTGAGCGGTCCCGGCAGATCCTTGGTAAACAGTATCGGCGGCACCGCAGGTTGCGCGGTTGCCGGCGAGGCGACTGTTGTGATGTCCGTCATCGGACCTGCTGTGATATCCATGACCGAACAATATGCAGAAATGCGGCTTGCGCGCCACCGGATAGGCGAAAACGGTGGATAAGTGCATAACTTTACTAGGTACGCAAATGATGTGGATAACTCGGTGGATATTGGCAGGCGGAAGTGTGTGCGGATGTGCGTGGGCGTGCGTACGGATGGGTGCGCGGATACGTGTGCGAATGCGTATGTGGATAAGCGCGCAAGAGGTGTACAGATAAGTATGTGGGGAAGTTGCGGGTGGATAGGTGAGTGGGATGAGGATGGCGGCGCGGCAGCTATCCGGGCGTGTCCCCGCCGCGCCGGATAATCAAGCCTTATGAGTCATGTTTTGGTGAATGTTGCTTGGCCGTATGCAAACGGCCCCCGTCATATCGGCCACGTCGCGGGATTTGGTGTGCCCTCCGACGTCTACGCGCGCTACGAGCGCATGAAGGGCAATGATGTGCTCATGGTGTCCGGCACCGACGAGCACGGCACCCCGATTCTCGTCGAGGCGGAGAAGGAAGGTCTCACTGCCCAGGAACTGGCCAACCGTTACAACCGCGTGATCGCCAAGGATCTGTGCGACCTCGGCCTGAGCTACGACCTGTTCACCCGCACCACCACCGGTAACCACGAGCACGTGGTGCAGGAGATGTTCAAGCAGTGCTTGGAGAACGGCTACATCTACAAGGGCACCCAGCAGGTGGCGATTAGCCCGTCCACCGGCCGTACCCTGCCCGACCGCTACATCGAGGGCGAGTGCCCGATTTGCCATGCCGAAGGTGCGCGTGGCGACCAGTGCGACGCCTGCGGCAACGAGCTCGACCCGGACGAGCTCATCAACCCCGTCTCCAAGATTAACGGCGAAACCCCGCGCTTCGAGCAGACCGAGCACTACTTCCTCGACCTGCCGGCGCTCGCCGAAGCCAACAAGGCGTGGCTGGAGACCCGCAAGGGCTGGCGTACCAACGTCATCAACTTCTCGCTCGGCCTGTTCAAGGAAGTTAAGCCGCGCGCCATCACCCGTGACATCGACTGGGGTATCCCGGTGCCGGTGAAGGACTGGATTGACAACCCGAACAAGAAGCTGTACGTGTGGTTCGACGCCGTGATCGGCTACCTGTCGGCTTCCATCGAATGGGCCCGCCGTCAGGGCGACCCGGAGAAGTGGCGCGAATGGTGGAACGACCCGAGCTGCCCGGCCTACTACTTCATGGGAAAGGACAACATCACCTTCCACTCCCAGATCTGGCCGTCCGAAATGCTGGCGTACAACGGCAAGGGCTCCAAGGGCGGCGAAACCGGCCCGATGGGTCCGCTCAACCTGCCTGAGCAGGTGGTGGCCAGCGAGTTCATGACCATGGAAGGCAAGAAGTTCAGCTCCTCCCGCGGCATCGTGATCTACGTCAAGGACATCCTCGCCCGCTACCCCGTGGATGCCGTGCGCTACTACATTTCCGTGGCCGGCCCCGAATCCTCGGATTCCGACTTCACGTGGGCCGAGTTCGTGCGCCACAACAACGAGGAGCTCGCCTCCTCGTGGGGCAACCTGGTGAACCGCGTGGCCAACCTCATCAACAAGAACTTCGGCGAGATTCCGCCGCTGGACGAGGATTCGATGACCAACGAAGACCGTGGTCTTCTGGAAGAGGCTTCCGCCGCGTTCGACGTGGTCGGCTCCTCCATCGAAACCCACCACCAGAAGCACGCCCTGTCCGAGGCGATGCGTGTGGTCGGCGACATCAACAAGTACATTTCCGCCACCGAACCGTGGAAGATTAAGGACGACCAGGCTCGTCTCGGCACCGTGCTGCACGTGGCCGCTCAGGCCGTGTCTGACGCGAACCACCTGCTCGCGCCGTTCCTGCCGCACTCCGCACAGAAGGTGTGGGAGGCGCTCGGCGGCACCGGCACCTTCTCGCCGCTGCCTGAGCTCAAGGAAGTCGAGGATCTCGACAAGCCCGGCTTCACGTACCCGATCATCACCGGCGATTACGAGCTCGGTGTGAACGTGCACCCGTGGAAGAGCGAGGCAATCGAGGTCGGCGCCATGGTGCCTAAGCCCGCACCGATCTTCGCCAAGATTCCGACCGAGGCCGTGGAAGAGGAGCTGGCTCGCTTCGATGAAGCGTTGGCTGCTCGCCGTGCCGCCGAAGCCGAACGTCTGGCCGCCGAGAAGGCCAAGCTCGCCGCCGAGTGATTCGGCATTGCTAGCTCGAAGCTGACGGGCCACCTCGCACATGAAGTGTTGCGGGGTGGCCCGTTGCCGTATGTGCGGTCAAGCCCCGACAATGCGAGGCCGGTTGTCGGCGGGCGTCACAAATTCGTCACACTCCGCCAAGACTTTTCCCAGACAAGCACATCAATTCGCCAAGCATGGAGCGGTTATATAGAAGATGTCAACGGAATGAAGTTCATACCGGTGGCGAGGTTCTTCGAACCCCATAACTGAACCCTTCTTCTCTCTTCTCTCTCACCCGGCGGCCCCCTCCGCCGGGTTTCTTTTTTTTTAATGCTGGGAATGCCATGGGCCGCATATTGAAAAAAGGATTATGGCAGAGTGTTGTCTGTTTGCAATAAGGCATTGCTGTTCTAGAAAATAACAAAGAAGGGGGGACTAATGATGTATACCGTCACATTTTCGGGCAACCTGACTCAAGCGGAATCGGCCTTGGTCAAGCGAGGCACCATACAGATCGCCGCGTTGCTGGCCGCAAAAATCACTGGCCGCGGACTCATCATCAACGACGGTGACACCGAATACTCATGGGATTTCATCCTGGTCGATGCCAGCAGCGATGAGCGGCACACCTTTGACGAGAGGCTATTGCGGATGCTGTCCGACTACATCCACGCCGGTTTCCCCGATGCCGTGATCCGCCACGCCAAGCACGAGGCTCCAAAGCTCGGCAAATAATATTGGTCGCGTGGTGAGTCCCATACTTCCGTCGGAATATCGCTATCGCGGTATGGTCGCATGCCTGTTGAGCATTGAAGCGCTCGATCTATGCGCAGTTGATGTTCCGGTGATGACGGCAACCGATTGACGCGATTACCGGGACAGATTTCGCTGTCCCGGTTCGTGATTTCGGCTTCTTTTTGGGAACCGGGACAGCCCCCTTGTAAACGCCCATTATCCGTAATCCCAAAACCCCGGAATTCCGCCGATGTACGATGGCGAATATTGCACGGTGGGGTGATAGGTGAATGAAATTTTGTCTTGGTTGCTCAAAAAGGGGCGAAATGGAGAACCGGGACAGCGAAATCTGGCCCGGTCCACACATAAATCGATTGACATCGCTACCGGGACATCGGACACGGACACCGAGTCGCGCAGCGTCGGCGCAACATGGATACTGTACGACTTTCGCGATAAACGTTATATTCTTCGTCGCCTCCGCCGGGCGAGCTCATCGAGTGGCGTTGCCGTCAAAGTGAAATCGAATACGGCACCTCGCAATGCCAACTGCCGCCCGACCCGGTAGGCGAGTTCGGCTTGGGATGGCTCATCGGCCATGTTCGCGGCAGTGGCGATGATGACGATCCAATGATGATGTCGCAGCAGTTCGCGCTTGTCGTTGTCCCGCCGCCACTGGTTTTTGTCGGTGCGATGATGATCGCCGTCATATTCGATGGCGACGCGAAATTCGGGCCAAGCGAGATCGAGCGTTATCGGCGCACCGTTGCTGAATGTCGCGCCGGGCACCGTGTAATTTGTCACGGCTGGCGGAAGCCCGTATTTCGTCGTCGCGATGCGGGTCTTTGATTCCATCGGAGAGTCCACGCGGGGCGTAATGAATGCAAGAGCGATCATGCACTTGGATTTTGCGTTGAATTTCGGGAGTTCGGTGACTTGCCGCACGAAGTCCTGATAAATGCCGTCAGCAGTGCGGCCGTTCGCCAGACCCGGCTTGCGGGCGATTGCCGTAAGGATTGCGTCGCCAAGTATGACCAGCGATTCGAGCGATATATGAGCGGCGAGTTGTGCCCAAGTGTGTATCAGATCCAGTGCGTACACATGTTTGTTGATACGCACATTGTGCGCATCGCTCAGCGGCTTCCAGATGTGTGGTGTCGTTGGCGGCACGATGGCACGTATTCGTGTGCGGTGTGAGTCGGAGACGGTATGGAGCTCGGCGGGGTCGATATCGCAATCCTTGGGAAGCGGCACGGATTGCAGTATCAGCGATGTGGTCATGCCGAAGAGCACCGGTTGCCCGAGCTGTTGCGCGGCGTCCGTGCATCGTTTAAGCATTTCCCGCTTACGTTGGGTGAGGGTTTCGCTCATTGCTGGCGACACAGGGCCTGTAATCACAGTTGGCGCGGAACTCGCCATACGTGGTGATGAACGTAGCTCAGGATTGATGGTGCGCGCAGACGCAACGCCCGGTGTGTGGGGCCGGGTCCAGCCGGACGGTTCGTCGTCGAATACGCCGGGCGGTGGAGTGGGCAATATGTCGTTCATGACGCCACCGTAGCGCAGCGGTCACATGCTCGCTATGAAAACCGGGGTATGTGGCTCTAGCTTGCGGGAGATGTGGATAACTCTGTGGATAACTAGTTCGGAACAATTAGCGAGGCCGGAACCTACCGGCAATTGGCCGATGATGACGGCACTTTTGCTCAGCTCAGCCGCGATAGTCTCGAATAGGTGCGGCCGGGCGTACTCGCATAACGTAATGCCCCTTCTCTCTGAACAGAGAGAAGGGGCATTCGAATATATGCTCCCGCCAGCGGAACGTCAGCGGCAGCGACGGGTGAGGGGCTGCCAGGGATCGAGCTCGACTGGTTCGGTGGTGAGCAGGGCGCGGGTGGCGTCGTCGAGGTATTCCTTGCGGATGATGAGCTCGGTAACGTAGCGGTCGAACCAGGCGTCGGACATGACGTAGTAGCCGTCCTTGCCGGCGTCCTTGCCCCAGCTGTTCTCCACCTTCCAGCGGTTCGGCTTGCCGTCCTCGCCGAGGTTTACGCCGGTGAAGGTCATAGCGTGGTTGCTCGGGCTGTCGCCGTATTCGAGGCCGTGGGCCTTGTCGCCGGTGAATTCGGTGCCGAACAGCTGGTCGACGCGCACCACGGACTGGTCGAAGAAACCGTCCTTGCGCAGGGCGAACTGCGTGCAGTCGCAGGCGAACCAGATCGGGTGGCCGGCGGTGAGCTGGTCAAGCGCGGCCTTCTTGAACACGTCCAGCGGCACGTTGACGAATTCCATATCGCCAGCCTCGGCCACGTTCGCGCTGAAGCGGATGCGGTAGCGCTGGTTGAACGGGCGGTTCTTGAGCGGGGCGTTGGCCAGCGTCACGAAATCGTTGACGTCCACCGGCACGTACTTCTTGTAGAACTCAAGCGGGGTGATGCCGATCTCGCGAATCTGCGGGCGCTTGTCCTTGCCGGTTTTCGGCTTGTCGGACTTGTCCTTATCGCACTTGCAGGCCTTGGCGTCGGATTTGCCCTCGCACTTGCAGGATTCGCCGCACTTGCAGGATTCGGCCTTGCCGTCTGCGTCGGCCTCGGCCTTGCACTTGCGAGCCTCGCCCTTCTTATCCTCATCATCATCCTTGGGGCGCGCGAAGAAGTCGAACTTCTCCGGCGGTTCGCCGAGCGCCACGGCGCAGATGCGGTACACGGTGCCCATGTACTCGTCCTTCAACGCACGCAGCTCGTCCTCAGACGCCCCCGCAACCGAACGGCGGCGCAGCTCGGCCGCGAACTCGCGCAGCTTGGAGTTGAGGTACTGCTTGAAATCGTCGGAATTACGGGAGTTCTCGGACTCCGGGTAGGCGCTCTTGGGCACTAGGCCGTACTTGTTCACCAGTGCGGCGAACATCTGCCACCAGCCACCATCGTCTGCAGGCGACTCATTGATGGCCTCGAACAGACGCGAATCGGTCGCCTCGTCGAGCGTGCGCAGCACGTTCTCCAGATAAGTGTTCGACTTCTCCATCGCGTCCCAGAAGAACAGGTAGGTCTCGGAGAACTCGAAATCCTCAAGATTCCAGCGATGCATGAGTTCGTAACGCAGCGTGTTCAGGGAGGCGAACATCCAGCAACGGCCGGAACGCTCCTGATTGGTGATCGAACCCTGCTTGAGTTCGATGGAGAAGTCGCGCGGCAGCGCACGTACGCCGCGATAGTCGGTGGCCGCCTTGAGCACGCCGGCCGAGACCGCCGCGTCCGCCGCGATCAGGTTGGCGCGGTCCTTGTTGAAGTCTTCGGTGTACGTACGCAGAAGTTCGGGTTTGATGGCCCGTGCGCTGGCGTTTGCTGTCATGATGATTGATCTTCCATTCATGTAGGCGACGTTTGTGGTCCGTCGGTAGTATAAGTCGCCGTGTATTCGTCGGACGATTCACCGGGCGAAATCGTACGGGCGGATATGCGCCGGCGATTCCACCCCGCCAACGATTTGTCCACCTTGCTGCTCGCGCGGGCGCACGTATCATATGTACCGATACATATTGTTGACGAATGTCGCATAGTCCAAAGGAGTACGTCATGACTTCGCTGCATAGCAAGCCGCTGGCCCTGAAAAACGTCACCGTCACCGATTCATTCTGGCGCACCGAGCAGGAACTCGTGCGCACGGCTGTGATTCCCTATCAGTGGAACGCCCTGAACGATAACGTCCCCGGCGCGGCCCCCAGCTATTGCATGCACAACTTCAAGGCCGCTGCCGCGCAAAACAAGCGCAAGGATACCCAGGGCAACGCGTTCGTGCCGCCGAAGTACACGTTCCGCGGATTTGAGGCGCTCCCCGAAGACCCGGCCAATCCCGACCCAGACAAGTTCTACGGCTTCGTGTTCCAAGACACCGACTTCTCCAAGTGGGTGGAGGCAGTCGGCTATTCCCTCGCCCATCACCCGGACCCCGCACTGGAACAGACCGCCGACCAAGCTGTCGACATCGTGTGTGCCGCCCAGCTCGACAACGGCTATCTGGACGCCTACTACATCCTGAACGGCATGGATCGCGCGTTCACCAATCTGCGTGACCATCACGAACTGTACTGCCTCGGCCACCTCGTTGAAGGTGCGGTGGCCTACTACCAGGGCACCGGCAAAGACAAGTTGCTCAAGGCCGCCTGCCGTTTCGCCGATTACGTAGACGAGCGCTTCGGTCGCAAGCCGGGCCAGCTGCGTGGTTACCCCGGTCACGAGATTGCCGAGATGGCTTTGGTGAGGCTGTACGAGGTCACCGGCGAACAGCGGTACCTTGATCTGGCCGAATATTTCGTGACCGAGCGAGGCCGGCAGCCGTACATCTTCGATATTCAGGCAGACGAGAACGCAAAGCGCGACGCCGACGCCAACTACAAACCCAACACGGACCCCAACCGGTACGCCTACCACCAGGCGAACAAGCCGGCCACCGAACAAGACGAAGCCGTAGGCCATGCCGTGCGCGCCGGCTACTTCTACTCCGGTCTGGCGGACGTGGCCCGACTGGCCGACGACCAGGACCTCGCCGATGCGGCCGAGCGGCTCTGGCGCAATATCGTCGATAAGAAACTGTACGTTACCGGCGGCATCGGCGGCACGGTGGACGGCGAGGCATTCTCCTACAACTACGACCTGCCCAACGACTCCGCCTACTCCGAGACCTGCGCCGCGATTTCGCTGGCGTTCTTCGCCCGTCGCATGCTCGAGCTCGCGCCAAAGGCCGAGTACGCGGACGTTATGGAGTCGGCGCTGTACAACACCACGCTGGCCGGCATGGCGCTGGACGGCAAGAGCTTCTTCTACGTGAACCCGCTGGAAGTCAATCCGTATGCCTGCCATAAAGACAGCCGCCTGCGCCACGTCAAGCCGGTGCGTCAGAAGTGGTTCGGCTGCGCATGCTGCCCGCCGAACATCGCCCGCATCGTTGAGTCGGTGCAGGAATATGCCTACACGGTTGCCGAGGATGGCGGTACGCTGTTCACGCACTTGTATATGGGCGGCGTGGCCAAAGCTGAGTTGAATGGTACGGCTGTGGAGCTGGATGTTACGGCGAACCTGCCGTGGCAAGGCGATGGCAAGGCGGTCGTGCGCTTGGGCGGTGACGCTGCTGGCACCTCGGCTCAGGCTCCTGCTCGCTTTACGCTGGCCTTCCGTCTGCCCGGTTGGGTGGGCGATGAGTCCGCTGCTGCCGCCGCGATTACGGCCACGGGCGAGTCTGAGTCTGGGGCCGATAGTTCCCGCGTGACCCGCGAAATTCGCGACGGCTACCTGTATCTGACCGGCGAATGGCGCGACGGCGACACCGTGACGTTCGACTTCCCGATGCCGGTGCGTATGCTGGCCGCCAACCCGCTGGTGCGCGAGGACGCCGGCAAGGTGGCGTTCGTGCGCGGCCCGATCACCTTCTGCGCCGAGGAAAAAGACAAC
>OAUP01000361.1_pt1 | contig 16568 bp, 7 predicted proteins | sample 1476301 | NCBI WGS metagenome assembly OAUP01 (sample SAMEA2580055, study PRJEB22360) | human gut metagenome | biome: human gut; feature: human-associated habitat; material: faeces | place: Denmark | collected 2008/2010 | reverse complement strand
GAGCAGCGCCACATCGTTGGCCGCGACTGGCTTGGCGGATTTGCCCGCGGCCGGCTGCACCTCAAGACGTGCGAGGCCGGTGGACGGGATGGAGCCTTGGGTGACGGTGTAAGGCACGTAATACGTGCCCGTGGCGGTGGCCTTGAATGTGAAGGACAGGTCCGCCGCGTTCATGGTCGCGCTGGTTTTCGCGGGCGGTTCCACGGTGGACAGCTGCGCGGGCTGCGCCGATGTGCCATGCACGTACGGCTTGAGGTTGACCGTGGTCTCGGTGTTCGGTGTGGTCTGCTTGACCACGGCGTCGATGGTCGCCGGCAGCGTGTTTGCCGGGCGGATGGAGAAGTACACGAGTCCGGTGCCGGTGTTCTGCCCGTCGGAGACGGTGACCTGCACGCCCACTCGCCCCGAGGTGGCGGAACCGGTGTTGAACACGAGCTGCCCGTCTGCGCGGGTGGAGACGACGACCTGGTCGCTGTTCTGCGGGACCGCCGACACCAATGTCATCGGATCGCCGTCTGGATCCTGGAAACTGCCGAGTGCGTTCGTCGTGTACGTGGCACCCTGCTCCACGTCGTATTCGGGCGGCGTGTCGGCCTGCTTGGGAGCGTGATTGGCGGACGAGCCGGTCAGCGTGACCGTCACCTTGGCCGTTGAGGTCTGGCCGCGCCCGTCGCTGATGTCATAGGTGAACGTCACCGTGCCGGCCGAGGCCGCCGAGGCGTCCAGCTGCAGGTACCGGCCGTCGTACACCGGCGATACGGTCATATCACCGCCCGCCGGGGCCCCGACTTTGGTGATCTGCAGCACGGAGCAGTCTGTCTGCTCGTCGTTGCGCAGCACGTCGAGGATCTGTTGTCCGCCCGCGCGGGCGCCGATCTCGTCGTCCTGCGCCTTGATCTGCCCGGATTGCGCGGAACAGGTCTTGTTGAAGTTGCGCTGGTTGTTGGCGGACTGGTCGTTCTGCTTCTGCTGGGCGGTCTGCTCGGTCTGGATGGTGTTCCACTGTATCTTGATGACCTTGGTGGAGTCCGAAGGGTTCCACACGTTGCCGTCGACCACGTCGTTGAGTACGGTCAGGCGGTGGTTGGTGCGGAACACCAAATCCGACGTGGCGCTGACCGATTGCAGCGAGCCGAATTCCGGGTTGCTGACGTTCGGCGAGCATACACGCACGTAATTGTTCGCGCTTTGCGCCCACGCGGCCGACACGCAGCCGTCGGTGGAGACCGGTTTGGCTGCGTCTCCGGCACCGCCGGAGGTGAGCGTGTTGACTTTCTTCTCTCCCTTGCCCAGTTCGACCAGGTACAGGCCGTTCTTGCCGGCGGCCGCGACCCAGGACTCCTGACGGCCGTCCGTGTCGGGGTATTGCAGCGTCAACGGGCTGTTGGCGCCGGTGTCGGCGCTGCCCTTGTGCCAGTACAGTCTGCCCTCGGATGTGACGACCGCGGTGCCGTCCACCACGGTGAAATCGTCGGCGGATACGGTCTTCCCTTCGGTGAGGGAGCCACCCTGCACGGCCTTGCCTGTCGGATCCTGCATCGTGAGCACGGTACCGTCGGAGGGCCGGTATCCGTACACGGTGCCGTCATGGGTGACCGCGATCTTGCCTCCGGTGCCCAGCCGCATGGACGGGTCGCTGGTGGCGGGGTTGACGGAGTTGAGGTCGGAGCTGCGGCCGACCCACACGTTGCCGTTTTTCGTGTTCAGGAAGGCGATGGTGCCGCCGCCGGTCACCGCGGTCGTGTCTCCCTTGGTCTCCGTCCTGCCGGTGGTACCCAGCGTGGCGGAGGAGATGCCGGTGGCCTTCGCGCCTTCGGTGAGCACCGTGTCGCTGTCGTGCTGGACGATGTCGAAACGGGCTGCAGACGAGGCCACCGCCGAATCCGGTTCCTTGAGCTTGACGTTGAAGCGGGCCGCCTTGCGGTTCTTGAGCGAGGTGACCCAAACGGTGCCGTCGTCGAGATGCACGTGTTGGCGGGTGATGGAGCTCACCCAGATGGCGCCGGCGATGATGCCGATCAGCATGACGAGCGCGATGACGGGCATCGCCCAACGGTGCGCGTCAGGCGAGACCAGGCGGCGCATGGAGGAGCGGAACGCCCGCTCGCGTTGGCGCTGGTTAGGCTGCTTGCTCATGGCATCCTCTTCTCTCTCGTTCGCTCGCTTCTCGTGCAATGCCGTGCCGCATGGTGCAGTCCTTCATATAGTGCGTTCCTATTGCCTCACCGCGCATGCGATGGCCGGATCCTGGGACATCTGCTTGTCACTGCGCACGATCTTCACTTCGATGCAGGTCTGTTTGTCGGTCACGTCATGCAGCTCGACTTTGCGGTCGGCCACGATGTTGGTGCTGGTACTGGGTCCGGAAGTGGCAGAATTGCCCTGTACCGGCGACCATGCGTACATGTCGCCGTCCTTGGGCTGCGGGTTCGTCCAGGTGAACGTGACGGTGGTGCCGTCGTAGGTTCCGTTCAGGTTTTCGGGCGTCGGCACCACTTCGGCTCCCGTGATGTCGTCGGGATTGCCGTCCGTTCCGTTGGAGTCGCCGGTGGCGCCCGGCGTGGAGACCGATGTGCGGTTGCGCGTCGCGGTGTCATCCATGTGCGGCATTACGACGAAGACGAACGTCAGGACGACCGCCGTCAGCGCAGCCACGACCACGGCCGTGATGGCCAGCGGCTTCTTCCACGCACCGGTGGGAGCGTCCATTCGCGTCACGTTCGCGGGGCCGGGCGCGACGCGGCGCTTGCCGGTCATGCTGCTGGGATATTCGGGGACGCCTTCCACGGTGACGGGCGTGGCATGGCCGTAGTAAGCCTGTTGCACCTGCTGCATCGCGCGGGCGAATTCCAGCGCCGTGCCGTAACGGTTGTCCGGGTTCTTGTCGAGCCCCCTGACGAGTACACGTTCGACGTCCGCGGGCACATCAGGGCGGCCGATTGGCGGCAGGCGGCGACTGACGATGACCTGCGCGAGTTCCTGCTGCGTATGCGCCTGATAACCGTGCTCATACGGCGAACGGCCGGTCAGTGTGGCGTACAGGGTCGCCGCCAAGGAGTAGATGTCGGCGGCTTCGGTGCCGCCGCTGCGTCCGGTCAGCACTTCCGGCGCGGCCCATGGCACGGAGAAACCGGTCTGGGTTCCCGCCTGATACACGTTCGTGGAGATGCCGAAATCGGCGAGCACCGGCAGTCCCTGCGGGGTGATGAGGATGTTCGCGGGCTTGATGTCGCGGTGCAGGATGCCTTTGCAGTGCGCGGTGAACAGGGCGCTGCAAAGTTTGATGCCCAGGTCGAGCATCTGGTCGGCGGTGAGTGGTCGCTTGCGGATCAGCTCCTTATAGGAGCCGCCGGGCGCGTATTCCAGCACGATGTAGCCAAGTCCGGTGCTGGTCACGCCGGCGTCGTGGATGGAAAGGATGTAGGGGTGCGCGGAAAGCTCCGCCATGTAGTTCGCCTCATTGCGGAATCGGGCGGCTGCGCGGGGGTCGAGGGTGGCGCTGCTGACCTTGATGGCGACGTCGCGGCTGGGGACGCGCTGATGGTACCGGTATACGCTGGCTGTGGCGCCGGTGCCGAGTGGCTGGATGAAATCATAGCCGGATATCCGCGGCGGTGTTGGCTGTGCCGGCATTTGGCTATCCCCCCTTACGACATCTCTTCTTCTTACTCTATTCCGAGGTGTTCCCACGCACAACCCTTGATGGGGAGCGCTGAGGAGTGCTCGCCGCAGGCAGGAGCTGCCGTGCGATGACGCAGTTAGTCCAGAATAAAACTGATATAAAAACGGAACATATGGTTCGGTTTTCGATTGTTGGCATATGATGGAGGAACTGTCTGACGGACGACGGGGCCGGCGACGGGAATGGAGGTGCCATGAAGGCGGTTGAAGCACTGCTTGAGGGGGAATCCGGCAAGGCGCTGCTGGTGGTTGGTGCTCCTTGCGTGGGCAAGAGCACGCTGGCCCGTGATGCCTTGATGGCCGGGCTGCGACGGTTCGGCGAATCCGGAGCGATAATGACGGTATCCGGGCGTCAGATCGCCGATGTGATAGGCGATCAGGTGATTCGCGAGCTGGGGGCGACCTCCCAGGCGCGACCGGTCACGACGCTGTCGGCCATCGCGTTCCGGCTGATCACCGTCATGCGTTCGAGGTCGGGCGAGCCGCTGCCGAGGTTGCTGAACGGCGCCGAGCAGGATGCGCTGCTGCGTTCGGTGTGCTCCGTCCATGTGGCTCATGTGCGGGCGGGGGATCCATGCGGCACGTGTTCGTTGCTGCGCGAATACTTCGCCAGGGATGATTGGGACGGCGTGCTGGCCGATGCCGTGGCCGGGAACGACGGCGAGGGTGGTGATGCGGATTCCGGCGTAGGCGTCAATGCCGCCTTCGTCATGCAGCTGCGCGACATGTTGGCCCGCATGGATGAGCTGGGCGTCTCCGAGGATCGTGAAGGAACGGCCCTGTCGGCGTTGAGGCATTGGTCGCCGCGCGTCGAGCGTTTGCATGTGCAGTGGCGTCTCGCGTTCGCGTTGCGCCGCGAATACGAGACCGCGGTGAGTCGTATGTACTCGGGCGAGTACCGGTTGGACTCGTCGCGTCTGCTGGTCGAGGGGGCCAAGGCGGTCGGGATGGTCGGCGATGACGATCTGCCGCGTCTGCTGGTCGTCGACGACTGTCAGGACCTCACCTTCGCCGGGTTCACGTTCCTGAAGGCGCTGCGCGGTGCGGGGACGCGGCTGCTGCTGGTCGGCAATCCGGACGAGGCCGTGCAGACCTTCCGCGGGTCATATCCGGAATACCTGTTCGACCAGATTCGTCGTCAGCTTGGCGCCGACATGGTTCGTCTGTCGGCTGGCGGTGCCGGAAATGGCCGAGTTGAGGAGCGTGCGGTGGACCACGTCGACGGTTATACGTATCGCGATCTGGTCGCATCCCGTATCTCCCTGTCCATCCGATCCACGCAGGACGAGACGGTTCCTCTGCCGCAGAGGCCGGGCAAATTGCCGCAGCTGCCGGCGAGCCTGCCGATTGTCGCATTGCCCCAGGCCGATCCGCTGCCGGGCGATGGCAGTCTGAAAACCGCGCTGTACCGCTCGGCCGACGAAGAGACGGAAGACGTCGTATGGCGCATCAAGCAAGCCCACATCCTTGAAGGACGCAACTGGAACGACATGGCTGTCATCGCGCACGACAACGCCACCGTGCGCACGATCGGCGAACGGCTGCGTCATGACGGCGTGCCTGTACGGTATTCATCGGTCACACGACCGTTGAAGGACGAGCCGTTCGTGCAGGGATTGTTCGCGCTGCTCGAATTGGCGATGCTCAGGAACCAGACGGTGCCCGCGCTGGGCATGAATCTGCAGCAGACCGCACTGTATGTGCGCTCTCGGGTTGCCACGGTGATGGGATGCCCGCTGGTCAGCGTCGGCGGCGGACGGGATCATGAGGGATACCCGGCCAGGCTGGAGCCGGTGGACGCCGCCATGAACGCGTTGGCATCACTCGGCAAGATCGTCACGTGCGAGGACATATGCAAGGGGGATGCGTCCGACGATGTGCCTGGCGGTGCCGCCGACGATGCGGGGAAGACCGGGGACGCTGGAATTGCTGGTGACACCGCTCGAATGCATGCCTTGGGCAGGCTCATGCACGGATGGGAGCAATGGCGCGAATGGGTCGTCTCCGGGCGCGATCGGAAGACCATCACCGACGACACGATCATCGATGTCAAAGCACCGCAAGGCGACGAACTCCAGTTCGGCGTCGATGCCATGTACCTGTTGCTGGAATTCGCGGATGACGCGCATGCGATGCATGGCGGTGTCGCCGGTCTAGGCGGTACAGGTGACGTTGTCGACGATGCCGGTTCCGCTGTCGGGGCAGGCACGAAGGGCGCGTCCGGTATAACCGCCGATGACGTGCTCGCCGCCGTTCAGGAGGTGTGCGGGCGGGGAGACCCGCATTCCCGCGTGTTTGCCCACCTGTGGAATCTAGTGGGGACGGTGGCCCAAGGCCTGAGACAACTGCCGGCGAAGGAACCACAGTATGCGTTGTCCGTGGCTTGGAACGCGTGCGACGTCGCCTCCCGTTGGCAGCGCGAGGCCCTGAACAACACGGATGCCGGACGTGCCGCCAACGACCGTCTGGATACGGCCATGCGGCTGTTCGATTATGCATCCGGCTCGGCCGCAAGCCGGGATCTGCCCGAATTCTTTGCGCAGGTGAGGGCGATGCGCATCGAAGCGGATTCCCTGGCCAAAGTGGCCCCCATCGACGAGGCCGTGACGCTGACCACGCCGGCGGGCTCCGCGGGGAGACACTGGCCGTTGGTGTGGATTCCGGCCATCCAGCAAGGCATATGGCCGAACCTGGCAGCCCGAAACACGATGTTCGGTGGTGAGGATCTGGCTGATGTCATGCTGTATGGAGGGCTGTCCGATGATTCCGGAGAGCATGGCGACAACAAACTGGAATCCGTGCTGTATGCGGAGCAGAAAAGCCTGCTGGTCGCGCTGACCCGCGCATCGGAGCAGGTCACGGCAAGTGCGGTGTACAACGACGATCTGACCCCGTCTGACTTCCTGTACGGATACATGCCGGAACGATTCAACCGCGAACGGCATGCGTCGGCCGAAGGGCGGGAATATAGCCAGGTCGGTGAAGCCGGACGGCTCCAAGGTCTGGACGCCGATCCTCGCGGCCTGGTCGCCGCCGCCCGCGTGGCGCTCGCCGTATGCCCACGAGGTTCCAAGGAATCTCAAGATGCCGTGGATGCGCTGCGACTGCTGGCAAGCAATGGTGTCGAAGCCGCTGACATCACGCGTTGGCCGTTCCTCGACGAGGTCGAGGATGCGTCTTCCGGCTCCCGCACGGTGGGATCGCGGGCGGCGGCTCCGGAACCGGACAAGGCCGCGGAGGGAACCGGCCAATCATCGGTGCCGCGGATCGCAACATTGTCGCCATCCGCCGTGGACAGCATCTGGGGATGTCCCGTCTGTTGGATGATGGAAAACCGGTTCACTGGTCCGCGCGCCGGCAGTGTGGCGACCTCGTTCGGCTCGCTGATCCACGCCGTCGCCGAAACCGCCAGCAACGAGGGCCTGGACGCGGCGGACTGGCGCGATGACCTGCCGATTCCGGAGCGCGTCAGCACGGTGCGGGACCGTATGATCGCCATCTATGAGGAGCTGCGCGACGATCCGACGGCCAACACCAACCCGGCCGATCAATACAACGCGACGCGCAAGGATAATACCGCGCATGACGTACTGGGCCACATCGCCAGCTACTTCGTCATGTCCAACACCGACGAATACCCGGTAAACAACGTCAAGAACTTCCGGATCGGTATATTGGAAAGCGCACAATGCGAGCGTTCGTTCATCGCGGTATTCGGCTTGGACGACATTCTTGCCGCCTATAACGCGATGGACGGCGTCGACCCGATCGGCCGCGATGAACTCGCCGCCATCATGGGATCGCTGGTTGGCGGGTGGCCCGAAGCCATGAACGACCGGCTGACCGTGCGTCTGTCCGGGCGCATCGACCGTATGGAGACCAGAATCATGCCCGACGGGAAGCGTCACGTTCGCCTGATCGACTACAAGACCGGGAAGGTGCCTTCGACCAAGGCCATATTCAACGATCTTCAGCTGGTCTGCTACCAACTGGGACTCGCATTCCCGGAAAACGGGCCGCGCGGAGCCGAAGCGCTGCAAGTCATGCCGGACATCGCGCAAAGTGGTCTGTTCCATGTCGCACAGAAGGATGCACCCGCGACGTCCGGAACCAGCAACGCGCAGGAGGGAATGTACCAGCCGGCGCTGTTCGCCGATGGCAGTCTGAACACGTCATCGTTCATGCCGCGGAACCGCTACAAGACCCTCGATAAGCTTTCGGATGCTCCCGATTTGATTGAAGAGCCTCCGACCGGTGTAAGCGCAGCGGCATGGCGACAGTTCCTCGGCATGCGCGGCACGCAGGCCGTATGGTCGCTCTCCATGATCGCGAGAGTGTTCTACGCCGCCGCGGCGAGTCGGTCGACCCATATACAGGCAAGGCCGAAACCGGATCATCTCCAGTATTGCCGCATGAAAGCGGCATGCCCGGCATGCGCCGGCGAAATCAACACCGTCTTCGAAACGAGGCAGTCATGAACGCACCACGATTTACCGACAGCCCCGAGCAGGCAAAAGTCGTCAACGCGCCCACCGGCGATGACGTGCTCGTCGTGGCCGGAGCGGGCAGCGGCAAGACCTATACGATGACCCGCCGCATCATCAACCTCATCGCACAGGGCGTGCCGGCCGAGCGCATCCTCGGCCTCACATTCACGCGCAAGGCCGCGTCGGAACTGCTGTCACGCGTGTCCGCCGCCGTGCTGGCGGACGGGGGAGACGAGCGCTTTGCGAACCGGGCGTTCCTCAAGCCGGAGGTGTCGACGTACGATGCGTTCTTCCAGACCATCGTGCGGCAATACGGCCTGCTTGTCGGCTTCGACCAGAACACGCAGCCGCTCAGCCAGGCCGGTGCCATACAGCTGGCGACCACCGTGGTCGGCCGTCACATGGACATCCTCTTCGAGCAGGATCTCGGGGCGTTCAAGACCGTGGTGAATGGGGTACTGGGGTTGTCGCATGCCATAGGCAACGCCATGATCGGTGGCAGCACAACAACGATGGACGAGGCCATCGGCCGTGTGCGGGCTTGGGACCAGGCATTCCTCGCGCAACTCGATATCGCCATTGGCGATACGCCGGTTCCTGACGAAGAGCCGAAGGCCAAGGCTCCGACAAAAAACAAGAAGGACACGGAGGAGACCTTCGCGGCCAAACAGGAGGAATACCGGGCGCAACTTCGTGACATATGCGTGTACAAGTGTGCACAGCTGCGCGACGTGACCCGGCGTCGGGAGACGCTGCTGACGCTCGTCGAGGAATACGAGCGGGAAAAGCGGGTTCAGAACATGGCGGAATTCAGCGATTTCACCATTGCCGCCTACCAGCTCGTCGCGCGATTCCCCTCCATCGGGGAGCGGTACCGTCGCCGTTACACGCACGTGCTGCTTGACGAATACCAGGACACCTCCACCACGCAGGCGATGCTCCTCGCCACCCTGTTCCACCCCCAGTCGGCTGATGCCGATGCTGATAGGTCTTCCTCCCGCTGGCGGGAGGCGGCGCGCAGCGCCGGAGGGTGGTCCAAGGATGGCGTCGGGCTGTCGCGATCCGCGGTGAACGCGGTGGGCGACCCGTTCCAGTCGATTTATGCGTGGCGTGGTGCCAGTCCCGGAGCGTTCCGCATGTTCCAAAAGGACTTCGGCATGCCCGCCGACGCGAAACCATACCCGCTCAGCGTCACGCGACGCAACACCTGCATCGTGCTCAGAGCCGCCAACAACCTCACCGAGCCGCTGCGCATACCGCCACGGCGGGCCGGCAGCTCCCTGATGCGCGAAGTGGACGTCGCGAACCTGTCCGCGATGGACAACGCCGCGGAAGGTACGATCGGCGTGCTGGGATTTGCCACCTTCGGCCAGGAAGCCGATGCCGTGGCACGCTTCGCCAAACAGGCCATCGCACGGTACCGGAAGGACGCCGCCACGGCCGCCTCCGATACCCCGCATGTGGCGGTGCTGTTCCGAGGCAAGACGCACATGGCGCAATTCGCCCAAGAACTCGAACGGGCGGGCCTGACGACGTTGGTCGTCGGCTACTCCGCGCTGCTGGAGAGGCCGGAGGTCCAGGATCTGATCGCATTGCTGCATGCGGCCGCCGACCACACCGATTCAGCGTCGTTGATGAGGCTGCTGGCTACGCCGCGATTCGGTTTGGGATCCGAATCGCTCACCCGCCTCGCCGGCATGGCCGAAGATCTCGACAACCAATGCCGCTACCGTGCACTGGTCGAATCCGGCATCATAGGTTCAGGCTCCGATGGCGCTCGTGCCGATGATGGTCATGATGAGGCAATAGCCTCCACGTCCATTGATTCCGGTCTCGTTTCGGAAGCGGATGGCGGCTCCGACATCGCGACGTTCGCCGACCCGCAGGTGAAGGCCATCGTTAAGCAATACCGGGATCGAGTGCCGCATGCGGTGTTCCTCATCGATATGATGATGCGGGATGACCTGCCGTCGCTGCTGTCGCGTCGCGGCGGATTCGACGAGACGACATCACGCCGTATCATACAGGCGGGCGAAGTACTGCAGCGTGTGCATGCCGTGACTAATCACCCGCTGAAGGAAGTGATTGACGCCGCGGTGCGGGCCTTGAACCTCGACATCGACACAATCGTCGCCCAGGCGGTCAAAAACCCCTCCCAGCCGGTGAACCCCACGCAGGCGCGTTCGCCTCTGCAGTCGGTCGCCGCACTGGTCGACACCTATACGCAGGAAATCGTCGAAGGCGTGAATCCGACTTTACGTGGATTCATGTCATGGGTTGACTCGCTTGGCCAGATAGAGGAGGATACCGCGGCGGTGCCCGACACTCCTGCGGACGTGGTGCTGATGACCATCCATCAGGCCAAGGGATTGGAATGGGACGCCGTCGCCGTGGTGTCCATGCAATCAGGAGTGTTCCCCAGCAATCAGGGCGGTTTGCATGTCGAGCTGGACGCGGAGCATCCCGGCGGCGGTGCCGGCGAATCGTGGACTCCCCCGGAATACAAGGCGACGGTTCGTTCATGGGCGGACGACCCGGCCGCGGTACCTGCGCCCGTGCGCGTCGACGCCGGTATCCTGCCACGTTTCCCGCACGACGCGAATCCGGATGACGCCCCGGTCGAAACGCTGCGTGCCCTGGACGATGTCGAAGTCATCGACGACGAGTTTTACGGAGACCTGCGCAGCAAGGACATCGGAGACGATATGGATGTCGCCGACCCGTCCAGCTGGTATCTCACCCAGGAAGAGGAATATGGCCGACGTCTGCTGGCTGACGAACGGCGACTCGCATATGTGGCGCTGACCCGGGCCAAGAAAGACGCGCTGCTCACCTACAGCCAGTATTCGATTCTGGATCGAGACCCGAGCCAGTACCTGAACCGTCCCGGCAAAAGACCGAGCGCCTCGAAGCCGTCGGTATTCTGGACGGAGATGCAGGACTCGCTATGCCATGAGAGCGGTCTGGTATCCGCGTGCAAGAGCGGGAGCGCGGGATACTCCGAAAATGCGGATGCCATAGCCGACAGTAGCCCTGACTTGGCGGTGGCCGGTGCGGCATCAGGTGCGTCTGCGCACCCGTCGCTGGACCAGCTGGGTGTGGACAGGCCGCAGGGGTTCTTCGTCGGCGACCACGCCACCGAATATGAGCGGGATGTCGTCGAAGAGGCGTGGAACGCCCCATTGGAGGAACGCGAACAGGCCGGCGGCCCGACATGGCCGGCCAAGTTGTCCGAGGAAACCCTGTCGAAGCTCACCGGCGGGCTGTCCGGCGATTCCGGGCTTGTGGCCGACGATCCGGACTCCCTGCTGGCACGCGCCCGAATGCTCGTTGAAGACCCCGATCTGATGCCATGGTCCTTCGGCCGAGGCGAGCGCGAGATCGACCGCTATGTCCGCCGTCAGGCGGAGCACCTGCTGGAGCACGGACGGCAGAACGTCACCGCGTTGCAGGCGAGAGCGGGGCATATGACCCAGCGCGAGGAACGCGGCTATTGGCGTGGCCTGATCCGGCCCATCCCGCGCGTCGCATCCCCCGCCGCTGAGGCGGGCACCCTGTTCCACGCATGGGCGGAACAATTCATCAACGCCTACGGCGACGGCCAATCAATAGATGCAGACGGCATCGGCGCATACGATTCCAGCAGCATCAAAACCGGTACGGCCGGCACCTGCCGCGAGCCGGTGACCCGCGAATCCCTGCTGCACGATCTGTCCGAACTGGAAATGAAATCCGACACACTGACGGCGAAGGAACGACAGCTCACCGTATGGCAGCGTCGACTCGCCGAATCGACGTGGTCGGAGCGTCGCCCGGCGTGGGCGGAACGCCAGATCGTCGTGTCGATTCCCCAGCTCGGTGACGTCATCGTCAACGGCAAACTCGATGCGGTGTTCCACGGCGGACTGGACGCGAACGATCCGACGAAGCAATACACCATCGTCGACTGGAAGACCGGGCGCAAGCCACGCAAGCCGCAGGACATCGAACACAAGCTCGTGCAGCTCGACTGGTATCGGCTGCTGCTGTCGTACATCGAGCACGTGCCGCTGGACAGAATCGACGCCACCCTCTACTATCTGAGTGAGCCTGATGAAGGCGCGCGCGAGCTGCACGCCCGCGCGAAAACCGAACAAGAGATCCTAGCCGAGTTGAGCTCCGGCATTCCCGAAGGATCCGACAATGACTAGGTGACCGCCAAGGGGGCGGCACACGCTGCGGATGGAACGCGCCGCAGCCGTCATGCCGGGAGGGATGCCGCGACCCTTGGCGCACCGTGTGGGCGGGCACACGTGCTGGACGCAACAACCACAAAGGAGCAGAACCATGGTTGCGCACGACAACACCGTCATGAATGCCACCATCACCAATGCCACGCCATCCGCCGATGACGAGAGCACCCTCCCGGAGAGCACGCCGATCGGGACGGACCCACAGCGTGGCGTCATGTCTGACGTCGTGCCTGACGTCACGCCGGAGGAGGTGCCGGGCGTCACAATCGCATCTACGCCGGCAACGGCAACAGTGCCCGCCGAGGAGATGAAACCATCGCAATCGGTGACCTACCGGCCCATGCATTGGAATGATCTGGACGACATCGTCCGGGAGTTCGACCGCACATGGGGTCAGTGCAGCGCGGCCGCCGGCACGCCGGTGTCCATGCAGATATCCCGGCACTTCGTGCTGCACTACCTCGAACCGACCACCCGCGCCATCGTCGCCGAACTCGACGGCCGCTTCATGGGCGTCACACTGTCGCGCGTCGCCGGCGAGCCATTGGCCTTCCCGCAAGCCAAGCAGGAACTCGCCGCGATCAACGGCGAACTGAACCGGTCGACGCTCGGCGCGAAAACCCTGTCCGAGACCGAGCAATGGCATGAGATGGAACTGCGCATGGAACGCGAAATCGACATCAACGACGTCGCGCGCGGCGAGATCGAGCTGTTCCTCGTCGCGAAAAGCGCTCGCGGACACGGCGTCGGCGGTTCGCTCTGGCGGCAGGCGATGGACTATTTCGCGAATTGCCAGGTCGCCCGGTTCTACCTGCACACCGACTCCAGTTGCGACGTGAGCTTCTACGACCACAAGGGGCTGAACTGCATCGCTGCCCGATACGCGGCGGACCATCCCGAGGATGGCGCAGACATGGACGACATCTTCATCTACGCCGGAACCCCGGAGAACACTCGATGAGCGGGGCTCAACAGCAGAGCCGATCCGTCGCATCGCAGTCGCCGTACGCGCAACTGTTCCGCATTCCCGGCGCCAAGGCGTTCTGCATCTCCGGAGCGGTGGCCCGATTGCCGATCTCGATGATGTCGCTGGGCATCGTGCTCGCGCTCAACCACATGTACGACAACTGGACGGTCGCCGGGTCGATGAGCGCCATGTACATCCTCGCCGACGCCGCGGTCACGCCGTTCTACGCGCGCCTGTTCGACCGGTTCGGGCAGCGGCGCGTCGGACCGGTGGCGCTTGGCGTGCAGATAGTGGCGATGCTTGCGTTCGCACTGGCGGCGCTCGCCCGAGTGCCCATCCCGGTGCTGTTCGCGCTGGCCATATGCATGGGGCTGACCCAGTTCTCGTTCGGCGCCCTCGTGCGCACCCGCTGGGCGTATGCGCTGCGCGGTTCGCAGCACGAGTCGCTGCTCAACACCGCGTATGCGCTGGAAGCGGCCATCGATGAGATCGTATTCATCTTCGGCCCGATTCTGGCGGCGTTCCTCGCCACCTCGGTGCACCCGGTGTCGCAGTTGTTCGTGCCCACGCTGGCCTGCGGCATCGGGGGAGCGGTGTTCTTCTCGCTGAAGAACACCGTCCCGCCCGTGTTGGAGCCGATTGACGTCGTCGCCGCCGAAATACCGGACGCGCAGTCGAACGCCGTCACCGGTCAGCCGGCTCCCGCACTCCAGACGGCCGGAGACCATGCCGCACCGACGCCCTCCCCCGAAGACAACGGTTTCCGGCTGCGTCGTCTGCACCGGCCCTATTCCGCCAAGCCGCGCAATGTACTGACGTACCGGGGCATTCTGCCGCTGCTGGTCGTGTTCGTGGTGTTCAACATGAGCTTCACCGCATTCGACGTGTCCATGACGGCCACGATGAAGGCCGCCGGCGCGGAGCGGTTCCTCGGCCTGCAGCTCGCCATGTTCGCGGTCGGCTCCTGCATCGGGGCGGTCATCTTCGGTTCCCGGGAGATGAAAGGCTCGCACTGGCGGCATATGGTCATGTTCCTGACGCTGCTCACCGTCGGCTATGTGGTGTTCCGCATGGTGATGGGCAATTTCCTGATCCTCGGCGTCATGGAGATCCTGACCGGCCTGTGCGTCTCCCCGCTGTTCGCTACCGGCAACCTGATCGTCAAGGACATCGTGCCCGCGCGCTCGCTCACCGAAGGACTGTCGTGGGTGACCACCGCAGGCTCGGTCGGCACCTCGTTCGGGTCGACCATCGCCGGTGCCGTGCTGGACGCATCCAGTCCGCACATGAGCATGATGATTCCGTGGATCGTCACCCTGTGCGCGGTGCCGCTCGCCCTGCTCGGCTGGTTCCTCGCCCGAAAACGGCGCTGACGTCCGTCAGCCATGTACCCGCCGTGGAACGCGATGACGCAGAAGCGCGTCGCCGTGCCGTCAACAATCGCCTTGGCATACGGCCTGCGCTCGTACAGGCTCGCGCCGGTCTGAGCACCTGAGCCGACGCCGTCACCCTCGCCCGCGCTCCTGCGCAGATCTCCAGTATCTGCGCGACCCTGTCGTTCACGTCCGCCTTCGTGGCAAGCCGGTGTTCGAGCAACGGCTCGCCGATGGACCGCCCGATGGTCATTTGCGGGTTCAGCGCACTGTACGGGTCTTGGAAGATGTACTGCATCTGCGGACGTATCGTGCGCAGTTCGCGCTGGGGGAGCTTGAACAGGTCATGTCCCTTGAACAGCACCTCGTCGCGCTGCTCGATGGCCTGTTCGTGGCGCGACTGGTAGTCGGCCATGATACGGTCCCAGTTGTCCTCCGACCACGAGCCCATCTGCACTCACGGTGTCACCTCGGAATCCGCGCACGTCTTGAGGACGGAGGTCTTTGATGCGGATGACCTTATCTGCCATTCGACGTTTCCTTCTTGACCTCGAACGGGAGTCCCTGTTCCCTGACGACGGCCTTCAGGAAGATCGTGACCGCGCCGGAGAGGGTGAGCCCGAGGTCTTCGAGCACGCGGCTGGATTCCTCCTTGAGCTGCGGGTCTATCCTCATGGTCGTGGTGGGTATGCTCGCCATATGCGCCTCCTATGCTTGTCGGTTGTTCCGACTGTACATCGTATGCACGATGTCATGCGGCTTTCCGCCAATAATCCATGTACGGTGGTGTCATGCGCTGGCAGTCACGGCGGCGGATGCGATACAGGCCTTTGCCGAGCTGGCGGGCGAGCAGCCCATCATCGTCGGTTTCGCCGAATCCGTTGGTGAACGCGACGAGCCATTGGAACCAGTCCAGATAGGCTTGCAGGTATTTCGTTGACACGCCGTGGAAGCCGAACATGAAAGCCTCCAATCGCGCATGCAGCGTGTTCACGCGGGTGATGGCGTGGTCGCGCTCCTGTGGCGTCAGTTCGCCAAGTTCCTTCCTGACCCTATCGGCTATACGCGCCACCTTGCCCGTTCTCATACCTACCATCATTGTAGCTACCCAGTAACCACACTGCAAGGCAAAAAGTCAACCTTGGTCTAACGAGCCAGAATTTATGAAGCCGTATCAGTGCGTTGTGGAACGGTGCGCCGAACCGGTCGGAGCCGGGATGTGACCCAGCTTACGGACAGGTGGCCGGACCATGGGCCGGCATGCCTATATATTGGTAGGGAATTTTGGAAAAGTTATGGACGGTTTCGCTCGGAAAGGTCGTGTGATGGTCAGGGTTTCAGTGGTCGGCGCCAAAGGGCGCATGGGATCTCATGTGGTGGATGCGGTGAACGGCGCGCAGGACATGCAGCTCGCCTTCGCACTCGACGCGGGTGATGACCTGATGCGGATCACGCCGGAGAACACCGATGTCGTGGTGGAGTTCACCGTGCCGTCCGTTTCGCTCGACAATGTGCTCGCGCTTGTGAAGCGGGGGGTCGACGTGGTGGTCGGCACCACCGGTTGGACCGATGAGAGACTCGCCAAGGTCACGGCGGCACTCGCCGAGGCTCCCCGTGACGATCAGGCCGTGTTCATCGCGCCCAACTTCGCGATTTCCGCCGTGCTGGCCGATTATTTCGCCAAGGTCGCCGCGCCGTACTTCGAGTCCGCAGAGGTCATCGAGCTGCACCATCCCACCAAGGTGGATGCGCCCTCCGGAACCGCTATCCACACCGCCCGCGCCATCGCGGATGCGCGCAAGGCGGCCGGCCTCGGCGCCATGCCGGA
>OAUP01000357.1_pt1 | contig 16881 bp, 10 predicted proteins | sample 1476301 | NCBI WGS metagenome assembly OAUP01 (sample SAMEA2580055, study PRJEB22360) | human gut metagenome | biome: human gut; feature: human-associated habitat; material: faeces | place: Denmark | collected 2008/2010 | reverse complement strand
TAGTCGCTCTGAACTTGCGTTTCTGCTTACAGCGTAGCCTTAGCTCCTTACGAAGGAGTGTCCGTTAAACTCAGGCTACCTTATGGAGATGGGCTTTAGCGACATTAAAAGCAAGGATGCTGGACCAGACTTTGTCGCCGAGAAAAATGGTGAGACTTTTTGTTTTGAAGTAGTCACGCCAACGCCACGAGATTCTATCAGAGAGCTTATTGAGCGAGGCGAGTTAACGTCTGAAGAGCGGGATTTAGTGTTCCGTGAGCGTTTGTTGTCAGTCACATCAGCGATCAAAAACAAATTGAAGAGCCTGTACATAGATTTGTGTAATTGTCTGATTTTGATATGTTCAATCCAGCATCAAATGAAGGTTAATTTATGGACAAAAAACAGTTACAGGCTCAATCAATACTCCCATGCCTCAAACGCTAACGGCATATTATTTAACAAATCCCGACGCTCACGCCAGTCAGGAATAAACCGATCCATATGCAACCGGAAGCGAGCATTATGGTGACGTTCCAGAAGATGAACCAGTTCATGCACCAGAATATACTCCAGACACTCCGGCGGCTTCTTAATTAGCTCCAGATTGAGCCAGATTCGTTTTGTTGTAGTGTTACAGGTGCCCCAAAAGGTTTTCATCTTTTTGATGCCCCAGAATGTTAGGGGAACACCGATTCGGTCCTGCCATTCAGGTAGAAGCTTAGCCACCTGCTGTTTTAGTTCATGTCGATAAAATTCACTTAACGCCAATGCCTTATTTTCATCACGGGTTCCCGGTTGAACATAAAGCTGGAGCTTATTATTTCCTGCAACTTTTACTTCGTGACGCCCGTGACGCTCAATCACAAGTAGGCGATATCTTCGGCCCCAAAGATAGTGGCACTCTCCGCTGACCATTTCCCTCTCTGATTGACGAGGCTGTCTGGCGAAATCCTGCTGCTGTTTTCTGATCCAGCGAAAGCGTGAAGCAACCGCCATACGAATCGCCGTCTCCGTCATATGTTCCGGCGCTGAAACGCGGACTTTGCCATCAGGCGGCAGCACGCTGATATGCAGATTCTTAATCGCCTTACGGTTGACCAGCAAGTGTAACGAGCCTATTTGCATGATTGGCATCAGTGATATTCCTTCTGCTGACGGGCAAGCGCTATCACCTCATCAATATCAATATTATAGCTGGCGGTCTCTTCACGTAATGCGTTGGCAATTTCCCGTTCTTTAAAACGATCGCCAATCCACTCTGCCCTTTTGGTATAGCGAATCGTCGTATCTATGCGGGTCGCCAGTACCTCGTCGTGGCCGAAGTTATCATAGAAGGCGCGCTTTGCTTGTGTATCCATGGTGGCAGGGTAGCACGCTCCGGCGGTTTGCTCCGGGCGGATGACCTGTTTACACAAATCGCGGATACGTTCCAGATACTGCTGATAATTGAGCGCATTTTGTCGGCGAAGGGTAATCAGTTCATCCAGCAGCTGCGACATGCGTCCATAGTATTTTGGGTTAACCGGGTTTTCATCCACGATGGTTTTGCGCACGTTGTTTTCGATGGTTTCCGCCATCGCATCCTGATTATTACGGATATCATCCGGCAGGGCGACGGTCGCCGCCAAGCCTTTCTCGACAATCAGTTCAATCAGACTTAACTCTTCAAAATCCATCAGCACTTCGCTACCATCGGCGCGAACATACATATCCAGTAAATGACGCATAGCGGGTTCAAAGCGCTTCATATCCAGAAGATCGCCGCTGGTCAGCTTAATCTCATAGCGCAGTTTTTCGAATTCAGCGACTTCGGCGCGAATGCTCTCTACCTCTTCGGCAGTGTAGCCTGCTTCCGGCATTTCATTGGCGATGCTGGCATAAGCGCGTAGCAGACGGGCGACGCACTGGTAAAATGTCAGGCGCAGCGCCTCTTTTTCGTTTAACGAAGTCTGATTCTCTCCTGATTCACCGCAAAAATAGTGCTGATAGTCCAGCAGGCTGCGCGGGGTTTTGACGGGTTCACATAAGCTGCGAACCATCTCCAGCGCGCTGTCGAGATCCAGTTGCGCCTGCTCCAGCCTGTCTTTCAGCAACCCGGCCACATCGTCCCGATCGTAATCATCAAACGCGCCCGTGGTGTAATCGGTAATCGCTTTATCCAGCGAACGGAACAGATCTTTATAATCGATAATATAGCCATACTCTTTATCCTCACCGTCCAGCCGGTTCACCCGACAAATCGCCTGAAACAGCGTATGGTCGGTCATGGTTTTATCAATGTAGAGATAGGTGGCGGACGGCGCGTCAAAGCCAGTCAGCAGCTTATCCACCACGATAAGCAGGCGCATTTGCCCCGGCTCTTCAATAAAACGCTGTTTCACTTCCCGCTCGAACTCGGTAATGCGTGCGGCGGCCTTCTCTTCACTTTGTTCAAAATAGTCAGCCAACATTTTACGATAGGTGGCGTGTTTAGAGAGTTTCTCCGTTAACCCTTCGCCCGTTTCTTCGCCTTTGATGCTGGCGGCATCGGGGCGATAGCTGGTCACAATCGCTACTTTTCCTGCCAGCTCGGTCTGGCTGAACATCTCGTAAACCTTGCAGGCTTGATAGATACTGCTGCATACCAGCATGGCGTTGCCGCGCCCGTCCATCAGGCGTGGACGGGTATCCATATCCAGCAAAATGTCGTTAACGATCTGCTCCAGCCGCGACTTGCTGGAGAGCAGCTTCTGCATTGATCCCCACTTTTGCTTAAGCTGGGTCCTGGCTAAATTCGACAAACCGCGAGTCTTGGCTTCAAACCAGTCATCGACCTTTTTCTCTGATGTCAGATACTGGTCAATATCGCGTGCCTCGTAGCGCAGATCCAGCACCACACCGTCGGCCACCGCTTCATCAAATTTATAGGTATGGATATAAGGGCCGAACACCTCAACCGACTTCTTCTTATCTTTCTTCATCAGCGGTGTGCCGGTAAAACCGATAAACAGGGCGTCCGGCAGAATGGCAGTCATGGCGTTATGCAGCTTGCCGGATTGTGTGCGGTGGCACTCGTCCACAAAAACAAACAGATCGCCTTTGGCGCGGAATGTTTTCGTCAGGGACTGCTGTAATTCGGTGATAAAGGCGTCGGTAGCCGCATTGTCTTCAGCTTCGCTGCGACGACCAAATTTATGCACCAGCGAGCAAATGAGCCACGGGTTAGGATGATTGAGCGTTGCGATAAGATCGTTGCCGCTGGAGGTGCGATAAATATCTTCATTCACGCCCATAAACACGCTTTCGATCTGTTCATCCAGTTCGGTGCGGTCAGTCACAATCAACACGCGGGAGTTTGGCACATTTTCACGGATCCACTTCGCCAGCCAGACCATCGTCAGGCTTTTACCCGATCCCTGTGTGTGCCAGATAATACCGCCTTCACGACGGGCAATATATTGTTTAGCCGCCTCGACGCCGAAGAACTGATTATGGCGGCAGAGTTTTTTCACCCCGACATCAAAGGCAATGTAATTATGGACGATATCCAACAGCCTGGATTTGCTACACAGACGACTTAAATGAAAGTCGAGTTTATGTGTATAGTCGCCTGGATTATCTTCTTTCCACTCCAGATAGTATTTTTCCGGGGTTTCGATGGTGCCGTAGCGCAGGCCCTGCGTATCGTTGCCTGCCATCACTAACTGCATAGTGGTGAAAAAATCGCGGATAAAGGTTTTCTTTTGATTATCGAGATTCTGCCGGATGCCTTCGCTGACGTGCACTGACGAACGCTTAAGTTCAATCACGCCCAGCGCAATGCCGTTAACGTACAGCACCAGATCCGGGCGCTTGCAGTACTCGCCTTTGACCGTCACCTCATCGGCGATGGCGAAATCATTGGCTTGTGGGTTGGCCCAGTCAATCAGCCACACGGTTTGGTTCTGCTCGCCTGCGCCTTCTTTGTCTTTCACGCCGTAACGCAGCAGGCGATAGACCTCTTTATTGGCGTAATAGAGTTTTTTGCCTTCGCCCAGAGCGGCGGCGGAATCCAGTTGCCGCAACGCCCGGGTGATCAACGTATCATTAACGCCGCGCCGTTTTAGCCACGCGCTCAGTATATTAGTGTCGATGTTGCTGTTCCCGGTGTACCCGGTGCGGTGACTCAGATGGCGGTAACCTAAATCTTCAACAAAAAACTGAATCAGACGCTGCTGTGTGGCGCGTTCGCGCTGGCCCACGGTACTCAAAAGGCGCTCCTTAAACCCTCAGCAATGGAACTCCATTACGCGGTTAATGGCAAATTGCAGATTATTATTATCAAACAGCCTCAACTTACGGCTGGCCCAGCGTTCGCCCGCAGGCCACTGGTGCAGCCCTTCCTTAACGGAATCCAGCGTTGGTTGACATTCGCCACGGCTCAGCAACCAGTCTACGGTTGCCAGCAACTCCAGACCAAACGGCGATTCAAAGCCGTCAATTAACTGGCTGACCTGCTCCAGCGCAGGTAGCCACTCTCTGGCTTCGTTGTTCAGATACGCATTAACGTGTTCTTTTTTCTGATCGTTAAACCAGATCGCATCCAGCGGTTGGCTGTCCGGGATGCGTTTCTCGGCTTTAAGATAGGTGCCGTCCAGCGCATTAAGCAGATGGTTCAGATTGGGCGCATAGGGGCCATAATAGTGAGCTTCAAACCGCAGTTTGAGGATATCGTCCTGTTGATGCTGCTCAATGGCGCGTTGTAACAGCCAGGCCAGTTTCTGGATTTCCAGTAGGCTGCACTCCATCCCCAATACCCAGTAGCGACGCACCAGTTCAGCGATGGCGGCTCTGGCGGGAGTGAGCTTTTTTACGCCAGTGCTTTTGGCAACGTTCTGGTATTTTTCAGTCGGTTGGTAAATCAGGATATCAACGTCCTGAAGGTCGCCAAGGGCAGATTCAATCTGCGCCCGAACGTCCGGCCAGTTCAAACCACCGTTGCCTGCGCCCAGTGGTGGAATGGCGATGGACTGCACATTCTCTTCAATCAAAAAGCGGCGTAAGTCCTGCAAGCCATCTTCAATCCACTCCATGCGGGAATCAGCGCGCCAGTGCTGTTTGGTCGGAAAATTAACAATCCAGCGCGGTCCCATCAGTTCCCCGGTTTCGGTAATGAACATTTTGCCGGTGATCACCTGCTTTTGTTTGCAGGCGAGGGCATAGACTTTCATATTTTCGGGGAAGCGCTCTTTAAACATCAACGCGATGCCTTTCCCCATGACACCGACGGTATTAACCGTATTCACCAGAGCTTCCACCGGTGCGTCCAGTAAATTGCCTTGTGTATATGTGATCATGAGAAGTACCATCCAGCCCGTGTGTGAACGGACATTGTTAGATTACGCTGAAACAGCCATTGTTCTAATTGTAACCTGACCTCTTCGCTGTAACAAATTATCCCATCCAGCAGAGAGATCGGGCAGTGTTGCCAGATTAGCGCCTCTGCCTGATAGCGTTCAAATTTAGCCGGATCGTCTGGATCGCGGCGAAAGTCCCGTGCCTGCAAAATGGGCCAGTCGATCTGGTCCAGACTATTCAGACTGGTGTAGTAGTTGGTCCAGTTATAGTAAGCATGGCTGTCGGTAAACACGAAGGGCACGTCGTGTGCTGCCACGTTCCGCAAGTTGCTGACCAGAATAACGATCTCCTCATTGGGGCGTCGCTTAATGCCGCCGCGCCCGCTGTGGATGTTCATCAGCATTGGCGAGAAGGGGGTAAAATAAAACGGCACATAGTCATGCAGTGTCCCGCCCGTTCCGACAGGTACCGGATGCCCGGCACGCTTGCCGATCAGCTCCGGGTTGCCGATATTGATCCAGTTTTCCGCCTGCACCAGACTGTTGCCGCAGTGCAGCCCGTTATCCAGAATCCACGGGATATTGTCCCGATGGACGATACGCCAGATCAGGGCTTTTTGCGGGTTGAGGCTGGCGCTGTAGTCATAGGCCATAGGTTTCCCTTTTATATTAAGCGGGTTTTCCCGGTTAACAACTCCTGCATCATCCCCTGTTTAAGCTGACGGGTTTTGTCCAGACGCTGTTGCAGGGTCTGAATTTCCTTGTCCATATCGGAGAGGATGGTGGCGATGGCGGTTTGTTCTTCTTTTGGCGGAAATGCAAGATGTAATTTCCTGATAATAGTAAGATTCAACCCACCACGCCCCCCATCACCAGTAGATAAACTTCTCAGTTCCTCATAACGACTGTCGAGGTTATAGAACAGGAATTCTGTGGAATGATGTTTGCTGGGGAAAATCGCAGCAATAGACTGATTAGTACATAATTCAATGCGATTAATTGCTACAGTCCCTCGAGTCTTTCCTTGTCCTGCCAATCCGACTAATACAGAATTTTTAGGCACATACTTTGTACTGGAGTTAACAAGCCCTTCGTCGGTTATATAATCGGCTACAGCATACACCTGTTTTAGGTGTAATTCGCCGGAACTCATCCAAGGATGAGTTCCTCCCCAATATGCTGAAATTTTAGTACTCGGAGTTCCACCAGCACAGCAGTCAGTAAATTGTCCAATGCTTGTGACTACCCAATCTTCAGGAATCTCCCCCAACTCGCTCTTTTTATATCCCTTAGCAGAGCCATCTTTGCGCAACGCAAACTGTGGCAAACGGGTTTTACCAGTCAGTAGTCGCTGCATAGTAGCGGTTTTAATGGCTTGTTTTTTAACGATAAGCTTTTCTAGAGCTAGAATAAAATTATTAATATCAGATAATGAATCAGCAATAGCACTTTGCTCTTGCAAATTTGGGGGACATGGAATCAAATATTTTTCTATAGCAACTAGCGGCACACGACGGTGTCCCGCACTTCCCACCATTTCAGATTCCAGTGATGCTCTGAATTTTTTATCAGTTGTCCAAAAATAGATGAAGCGAGAATCGGAGTCTTCATTTTCCCTTAATACATGAAATTCCGTACTCCCAAAACCTACATTAGTAGGTAAATCAGCGGTATGACATCCTTTTCCATTTTCAAAACAAGGGGTTATTTTAGCTAATAAAACATCCCCTTTTTCAAAGTAAGTAAAACCACTTTTAACTTCTTTAAAAGGAAGTTGAGTATTATTTTTTAATTGTGCATCTTCACTAACATCCTGCATCCCAATAAATGAAACTAGCTCATAATCGCTGACTTTTTTTTTCTTTGTGTTTGTTTTAAACAGATTACCAAATGGTACGCAATCCCAATCCTCAGGAATCACGCCCACCTCAGTCAGTTTATACCCCGCAGGCACATCTTTCCCCGCCGTACTCGACCGTTGCTCATTCACCATTAAATCCACCATCACCACTCCAGCCCCATCGCCCGCAAATGCTCGGCCACTTTCTCGCTCAACGCCTCAACGGAGGCTTCAAGCGCTAGCAACGGTTCAGCATAACGCTCTTCCAGCTCCTTTACGCGCGACGCCAGTTGCTGGGTAATACGCTCAATCTCCGCCTTGATCCCTGCCTGCAACGTTGCCAGCCACTTATCCTGCACTACCAGCGTTTTAATCGCTGCTTCATCCAGCGTGGGATAATGTTTAAACACCGCCCGATCCAGCGCTTCTTGTGCGGCTTTCAGCGCTTTTTTCGCACTGGCTTCGGCCTTAATTAGCGCCAGGCAGCGGTTCAGCACTGCCAGCTCATCTGGGCCGGCAGTGGTTTTCTTCAACTGTGCCAGACGGGCATTCACCAGCTTTTGCGTCACCTTATCTTTATCGTTCTTCGCCTCGGCCAGCAGATCCTCTTCACCTGCCTGCTCCTCGATGAATTCCACTAGCTGACGACTGGCTTCTTCACTGCGCTCCTGCGCGCGGTTCAGCGCATCCAGCAGTTCCGGGAAACAGCGAATTTCCACCAGCGAACGGGGCAGCACATCGGCCTTGTAGCGCCGTTTGGTAAACTCGAAATCGTGCGTTTCTTTCCAGATGTTTTTGCCATCTTTGCCTTTCACCGGCTGAAGCTCGCGGATTTGCGCGGCGGCTTGCCAGCCATCCTGCATAATCGCATACACATCGTCTTGCATGACATCAGTCCAGTAATCCATCAGGATCTGGTACACGCTGTATTTGTTCAGCAACTCACTGTTGGCGTACTGCGCCAATAGCATTTCGCTGATATCGTGGATTAGCGCTTTGGGTTTATCACCTTTGCGAATCTCTTCCAGACTTGCCTCTTTCACCCACGCTTTAAACGGTAGCAGGCTGCGGGTGGCAAAATCCTTAAACTCCTGATGCGCCAGAATGGTCGGTTTCACCTGTTGCGCGTTCACCTGCGCCCGACAGTAACCGGGACGGTCGTCAGCAAACAGCACGTTGCGCAGGGCAGGGAATACCCGCCAGTAATCTTGCAAAGCATCCACATCGCGTGCCGGAATACCGCCCTGTAAGTGCGCGGTCAGATCGTGTAAATCTTCCGGCTCGCCGCTCTCGATATAGCGAGGAATATTCAGGTTGTAATCATTTCCGGCGATCTCGCTGGAGGGCACCATCCGGCTGTAGCCAGGTACCGTTCGCTGATGGTTGAACACGTCCACAATGCGGTGAATATCTCGGCTACGCAGGCGGTTCTTGTTGCCATCTTTGATAAAGCCCCGGCTGGCGTCGATCATAAAAATGCCTTTGCGGCTGTGGGCGTGCTCTTTATCAATCACAATGATGCACGCCGGGATGCCGGTGCCGTAAAACAGGTTGGCTGGCAAACCAATAACGCCTTTGATATAGCCCTGCTTGATTAGATTTTCACGGATATTCGCTTCGGCGTTACCGCGAAACAGTACGCCGTGGGGCAGGATCACCGCGCCTTTGCCGGTACTTTTCAGGCTTTTAATGATATGCAACAAAAAAGCATAATCGCCGTTTTTTTCCGGCGGAATACCCCAGCCGAAGCGTTCAAACGGATCTTTTTTCGGCGTCAGCCCGTTGGTCCAGTTTTTATTGGAAAAAGGCGGGTTCGCCACGGCAAAATCGAAGGCTTTCAGTTTGCCGTTCGCCTCTTTCCACTGCGGATCGCTCAGCGTATTGCCCTGCCAGATTTTCGCGGTGGCATTGTTATGCAGAATCATGTTCATCCGCGCCAGCGCACTGGTAGCGTTATCCATCTCCTGGCCGAAAATCGACAGTCCGCGCCGGGCTTCATCATTCACTTTCAACAGCAGCGAACCAGAGCCACAGGTTGGGTCATAAACCGTTGCATCTTGCGGAGTATCGGGAGTAATACCAATCACCTTCGCCAGAATACGTGACACCTCCGCTGGAGTGTAAAACTGCCCTTTACTCTTACCGGATTCGGTTGCGAAGTGACGCATCAGATATTCATAGGCATCGCCCAGCAGATCGTCGCCTTCGGCCCGGTTGCTGGAGAGATTTAACCCTTCAAAGATACCGACAAGCTTGCTCAGGCGGTCAATCATTTCCTTGCCTTTGCCGAGCTTATCTTCGTCGTTAAAGTCGGCTTCGTCGATGACGCCCTTCAGGCCGTTCTCTTCCGCCAGCTTGTGGATGATTTTGTTGATTTTGTCGCCGATCTCTTTGTCATTTTTCAGCGCAACCATATCGTCAAAGCTGGCTCCTTTGGGTATCACGATCATCCCGTAAGGATCGCCTTTATACTTATCGGAAACGTACTTCATAAACAGCAGGGTCAGTACATAGTCTTTGTACTGGCTGGCGTCCATCCCGCCACGCAGTTCGTCGCAGCTTGCCCACAGGGAAGAATAGAGTTCGGTTTTTTTGATAGCCATTAAATATCTCGTTTTGCGCGATAATGTGCCGTAAGTCGGTTACAGCAGATCGGTATTCAGACCGATGCCTTCGCAAAAGGCTTTTGCCGTAATGTGTTCCAGTTCGTCGGCATATTTAATCATTTGCAGGTGCAGCTCGACGGTGTACTGGTTACGCGGCGCACTGGAAAGTGCCTGCCGGATATGACGATTAATCTCGTCTTCATTCATATTCATGGCAACCACTGGTATACTGGATAAGTCAGCTAAATTAGCTAAATGTGGTATCAGGTTCAAGAACTACAGTGAGAGTCGGATCTGACTGCGTGATTTATGCACGTAAATGCTTTGTGGCGGATTAATGGTCGCAGTATCCTCTCCCTCCGCGCCTGCAAAATCAGGCGTCGGAATTAGCCTCCTGAAAACCGTTACAGGAGACTTCTCTATAAACTACAATCCTTGTCCCTGACTGCGATTTACTCGATCTATTGTTCGTTCCCTTATAATGCCACTATAGATTTCACCGCCTTGGTCGACAACTGCGCCCGCTTTGCCGAATCCCTGATAGAAACCTAGGATCTCGCGCTGTAGCTTACCCTCTGCGGGCGATCTTGTACTGCTGCAACTCACGCAACACGACCTCATCCCGCCGCATCTTAACGAAAGCCTGATCAGTGATATTTTCCCCACCATGCCAGAGCAGGTTATTTCTGAACCTGATTCTTGTGCGAATATTGCCTCGTGCGGGCTGTGCATCATCGCCGCTCTTTGATAAGAGGCGTCAAAGGTAAGGGGTAGCGTTATTAGTTTGGGCTATACACTTGCGCTACAACTCTTCAAATAGCTATATATCAACAATATTTAGCCATAAACCGTCTACTTCCGTCTCAATTATACTCAAATTAAGGCATGCGGCATCTTTGTGACACATTTGTTTTTTTGATACTGGTTAGAGTTGACCTGCTCTCCGTTGATTAACTCACATTGTTGTTAACCACGTCTACTTTTAGCACGACACTGATGCGTTAACTGAGCGAATGGTCTGCTTTGAGCGAGGAGCGGACATAACAACTCACTAGGATTATGCGCAGTTTGTTTTCCAAATATACCGTTGATAAGTGCTGTAATCCGGCACTAACAGCAGGATGCTAGGAAGTACATTTAAATGTAAAATGAGAGTGCACTCTGTGTGAAAAACACTGAGTAATCTTGAGAACACAGTACTGAAGCTTGGTAAAAAGGAGCTAGTATGTACAACAACCTCTATGCCCTCACAGAAAGCCTTTTTTGGGTTGATCGACTTTAAGAACAGGAATATGAAAATATCGGATTGAACGAATTGCTAGTTGAATTAGCTGAATATAATAAAAGGATAGATTCATTATCGAACAAACAAATTCTGTACAGGAGTCCCGGCTGAATGTTTACATGGCGGGGAATCGTAATATTGAAAGGTATAAGAGTGGTTTGTTTTCAATGGACAGAGTCATTCTTGATGACGTTCTATATTCATTGAGCCTACGATACAGGGTGAATCTATCAGAAAACGTAGTTGAAAAATTTATTGAAAGCGATAGCAAAGAGAAGGTTGAACATCTCAGGAAGGAAATTGCTAGGTTTATCAGGTTTGCTAAAGAAAACTTTGATCTTATCCGTGGAGAGTTTATCGTTTTTGTACGAAGAGAATCCTCTATTAAAGATTCGGAGAGAGCTAATGGAATTTTAGAAGATAACTCTGATACTAATTTCCTATTTCGATATCTCCCCCCTAATATTGCCCGTCTGTATGAAAATAGACTATCCGTACAGAATATAGAACGTCTGGGCAATACAAATAAAATTCGGTTGTTAAACAGAAATGTTTTAACGAATGAAATTATGTTGAAAATTAAAGACTGCGAAAGCACGTATACAAATGGATATATGTATCAATATATAAATAATGCCATTGATAATGATGATGGCACCATATCTATGGAAATTGTCATGGGAAAGCATAGCGGAAAAAAAGTTATGAACGGTGGGTGCAGGGAGCAAAAAATCGTACAGTTCTCTTTCATTATAAAAACATTATTACTGATCTTAACCAAGCGCATTCATGCAGAGCGTCCCTGGGCGCATATTGCCCATTTCATGGAGAAATTCTTCGTAAACTGGATCAAAGGAATGAAGTTCAGAGGGTTAAACTCTCTATTGACGTTCCATTTCTAGAGGGGCTTACTCCAAGTGAACTCTACAAAATTAGAACTGACTACGAATCGAGTTTTAATGCCTTCCGCTCTGTGCTACGTGAAGCTGCGTATGACATAGAAGCAGAAAGTGACCCATATAAGAGGTAGCTGATAAATCAGCATTTTGTCGAGCGCATATGGGATGAAGGATTGACCGATATTGAGCAAAAAATACAGACCTATAAGCGGAAAAGTAATAAAGAACTTTTTCTTAACATTGCGCCATCATTGATAGGTTTTATTGGGGCACCAAATCCAGTGTCGTTGGCTACAGGAGCCTTTACGATTCTAAAAGAGGTTTTTAATATAACAAGCCACTCTTCAGAAATAAAGAGTCACCCTTCATATTTCCTTCTCATGACGTCAAAAGGCAAAAATAAATTTTATGACTGAAGCAGTAGGAAATATTGTGAAAATATATTCACTTAAGCAAAAAGGTTGAGGGGCTGCCGGATCTGTTATTAACGGGGAGCTAATTACTTTGCCGAGTAAAGCAACTCGGCAAAGTAGCATAGACTTGAGTGAATTATTAGATTTTAACTAGTTCGCTAGTCTCTACTGAAGCTCTCAAATTAATGGCAGGCTCCTGTGAGCCAACTCGGTATGTGTAAGACTGAGGGTGATCTCTGGCAATGTCAATGAGATCGATTAGAGCCTCAGTTGCTCTCAGAGCTTCATTTGGAAGTTCTCGAGGCTCGAAGCTACTGAGTGTGCCGGGCTTCATATGTGCAATCTGCTCATGCCTAATCTTTAATACTGGTTCTGCGAGTGCAAGGAACTTTTCAGCTGCCAATTTCACAGCCTCTGGTGAAGCAGAATACGAGCCGCGTTTCAAAAACATTGATACAGATCTCACATCTTTCCTTTTATCCGCAAGACGCGCTAAACGGATCACCAACATTTCCAACAATGCATTGAGGGCTACCAACTGATTGGCAAGCTCATATCTTGTACTGCTATTAGTAAGGCCTTCCATCAACCGCTGATACGTATAGATGGTTGTTAGGATATGCCATGCTTCTGCTTCCATTTCTTCAAGAATCGTCATAAATACTCCACAATGGTCTGATAGTTATCATGCAGATATCTAAATAACCAATTTAAACTAATTTTATAATTCAACACGTAGCACATGATACTGAATCACTACGTATAAATTAGATACTTTAGGATTTTATTTGGACAAGCCCGCCCCGGAAGACAATTCTACCTTAGTGTATATAAGGACCGCTTATGGCACAGAGCGGACTGTCAGATGAGGTTTAGTTCTGTACTAATGAGCCGATACAAATTAGCTGCATATACCTGCATTCCAAATAATTTTAGGCAGATATTATCTCCGTGAGTCCCCTGCCACCTTTCCGGTGTGCGGGGTTTTGTCTTTTTTCACCGGGAATACATGTATGAATCCGTCTGATGCCATTGAGGCAATTGAAAAACCGCTCTCCTCCCTGCCTTACTCACTTTCCCGTCACATCCTGGAACATCTGCGCAAACTCACCAGTCACGAACCCGTGATTGGCATTATGGGTAAAAGCGGGGCCGGTAAATCCTCACTCTGTAATGCACTGTTTCAGGGGGAGGTCACCCCGGTCAGTGATGTTCACGCTGGCACCCGGGAAGTGCGGCGCTTCCGTCTGAGTGGCCACGGTCACAGCATGGTTATCACTGACCTGCCCGGGGTGGGCGAGAGCCGGGACAGGGATGCAGAGTATGAAGCCCTGTACCGTGACATTCTGCCTGAACTTGACCTGGTACTGTGGCTGATTAAAGCCGATGACCGTGCCCTGTCTGTGGATGAGTATTTCTGGCGACACATCCTGCACCGGGGACATCAGCGGGTACTGTTTGTGGTGACGCAGGCCGATAAAACGGAGCCCTGCCATGAATGGGATATGGCCGGTATTAAGCCTTCTCCCGCACAGGCACAGAATATTCGCGAAAAAACGGAGGCGGTATTCCGTCTGTTCCGGCCCGTACATCCGGTTGTTGCCGTATCGGCCCGCACCGGCTGGGAACTGGATACGCTGGTCAGTGCGCTAATGACAGCACTTCCCGACCATGCCGCCAGTCCCCTGATGACCCGCCTGCAGGACGAGCTGCGCACGGAATCTGTCCGCGCTCAGGCCCGTGAACAGTTTACCGGTGCGGTGGACCGGATATTTGACACGGCGGAGAGCGTCTGTGTTGCCTCTGTTGCCCGTACGGTTCTGCGTGCCGTCCGTGACACGGTGGTCTCTGTTGCCCGCGCTGTATGGAACTGGATTTTCTTCTGAACAGTCTGCCAGGGAAATGCCTGATAACATTACGTTAACCAACTGAAAACATGACACAAACCCCTCATACTCCTCCTGTTTCTCTTGCGTGACCGCCTTGTCGTTAATAGAATAAAACGATCGATAAAACAGGTATCGATCGTTACTATCGATCGTTTATAGTGGTTAATGGTCTGCGAAAAGGCAGCTGAATCTCTTCATCATGCAGAACGGAATTGCACACAACGGACTGATACTTCTCTGGCGGATGAGAGAGGGGAAGCATTTATGCCCGGGAAAAACCACTTTATCTGACCATGCTGTTTTGTACCTGCCGGTATCCACATTTGTGGGTACCGGCTTTTTTATTCACCCTCTGTAAGGAAAAGCTGATGAAACGACATCTGAACACCAGCTACAGGCTGGTATGGAATCACATTACGGGTACCCTGGTGGTGGCCTCCGAACTGGCCCGCTCACGGGGAAAACGCGCCGGTGTGGCGATTGCGCTGTCTCTTGCTGCTGTCACATCAGTCCCGGCACTGGCTGCTGACACGGTTGTACAGGCGGGAGAAACCGTGAGCGGCGGAACACTGACAAATCATGACAACCAGATTGTTCTCGGTACGGCCAACGGAATGACCATCAGTACCGGTCTGGAGTATGGGCCGGATAACGAGGCCAATACCGGCGGGCAATGGATACAAAATGGCGGTATCGCCAACAACACTACTGTCACCGGTGGTGGTCTTCAGAGAGTGAATGCCGGAGGAAGCGTTTCAGACACGGTTATCAGTGCCGGAGGCGGACAGAGCCTTCAGGGGCAGGCAGTGAATACCACTCTGAACGGCGGTAAGCAGTGGGTACATGAAGGCGGGATTGCAACGGGTACCGTCATTAATGAGAAGGGCTGGCAGGCCGTCAAATCCGGCGCAATGGCAACCGACACGGTTGTGAATACCGGCGCGGAAGGGGGACCGGATGCAGAAAATGGTGATACCGGGCAGTTTGTTCGCGGAAATGCCGTACGTACCACTATCAATGAAAATGGTCGTCAGATTGTGGCTGCTGAAGGAACAGCAAATACCACTGTGGTTTATGCCGGCGGCGACCAGACTGTACATGGCTACGCGCTGGATACCACACTGAACGGCGGTAACCAGTATGTGCACAACGGCGGTACAGCCTCTGACACTGTTGTGAACAGTGACGGCTGGCAGATTGTCAAGGAAGGTGGTCTGGCGGATTTCACCATCGTTAACCAGAAAGGCAAACTGCAGGTGAACGCCGGTGGTACAGCCACGAATGTCACCCTGAAGCAGGGAGGCGCACTGGTCACCAGTACGGCGGCAACCGTCACCGGCAGCAACCGTCTGGGCAATTTCGCGGTGGAAAACGGTAAGGCTGACGGTGTTGTTCTGGAGTCCGGTGGTCGCCTGGATGTACTGGAGGGACATTCAGCCTGGAAAACACTGGTGGATGACGGCGGTACCCTGGCAGTGTCTGCCGGTGGTAAGGCAACAGGTGTCACCATGACATCCGGTGGTGCCCTGATTGCAGACAGTGGTGCCACTGTTGAGGGGACCAATGCCAGCGGTAAGTTCAGTATTGATGGCATATCCGGTCAGGCCAGCGGCCTGCTGCTGGAAAATGGCGGCAGCTTTACGGTTAATGCCGGGGGACAGGCCAGCAACACCACTGTCGGACATCGTGGAACACTGATGCTGGCTGCCGGGGGAAGTCTGAGTGGCAGAACACAGCTCAGTAAAGGCGCCAGCATGGTACTGAATGGTGATGTGGTCAGTACCGGCGATATTGTTAACGCAGGGGAGATTTACTTTGATAATCAGACAACACCGGACGCCGTACTGAGCCGTGCTGTTGCAAAAGGCAACGCCCCGGTAACGTTCCATAAACTGACAACCAGTAACCTCACCGGTCAGGGTGGCACCATCAATATGCGTGTTCGCCTTGATGGCAGCAATACCTCTGACCAGCTGGTGATTAATGGTGGTCAGGCAACCGGCAAAACCTGGCTTGCGTTTACAAATGTCGGAAACAGTAACCTCGGGGTGGCAACCTCCGGACAGGGTATCCGGGTTGTGGATGCACAGAATGGCGCCACCACAGAAGAAGGTGCGTTTGCCCTGAGTCGCCCGCTTCAGGCCGGCGCCTTTAACTACACCCTGAACCGTGACAGCGATGAAGACTGGTACCTGCGCAGTGAAAATGCTTATCGTGCTGAAGTCCCCCTGTATACATCCATGCTGACACAGGCAATGGACTATGACCGGATTCTGGCAGGCTCCCGCAGCCATCAGACCGGTGTAAACGGTGAAAATAACAGCGTCCGTCTCAGCATTCAGGGCGGTCATCTCGGTCACGATAACAACGGCGGTATTGCCCGTGGAGCCACGCCGGAAAGCAGCGGCAGCTATGGCTTCGTCCGTCTGGAGGGTGACCTGCTGAGAACAGAGGTTGCCGGTATGTCTCTGACGACAGGGGTGTATGGTGCCGCAGGCCATTCTTCCGTTGATGTTAAGGATGATGACGGTTCCCGCGCCGGCACGGTCCGGGATGATGCCGGCAGCCTGGGCGGATACCTGAATCTGACACACACGTCCTCCGGCCTGTGGGCTGACATTGTGGCACAGGGAACCCGCCACAGCATGAAAG
>OAUP01000333.1_pt1 | contig 19004 bp, 12 predicted proteins | sample 1476301 | NCBI WGS metagenome assembly OAUP01 (sample SAMEA2580055, study PRJEB22360) | human gut metagenome | biome: human gut; feature: human-associated habitat; material: faeces | place: Denmark | collected 2008/2010 | reverse complement strand
GATGCGCTCCGGATGAATATGATGATCTCATATCAGGAACTTGTTCGCACCTTCCTTAAGTTTACTTTCATAGAAAGTTATCCTGAAAATGGTTCACTGAGAACCTACGATGTTATGGCTGTATTTACATTTAATTAATCAGTATTTACATCGATATAATAAATGACATCTCTTTGTGGTATATAAGAATAGTTCTCTGCGACAGGAAGCATATTCCTACAATTGTAAGACTAAAATACTTCTTGCGATAATAACTACAACTGTAAGATAACCCTTTCAAAATGACCGTTGCTCTCTGATTTCTCATTTCATGCTCACCCAATATGATGGCGGCGTTTTCTAAAACTGTTAAAGAATGAGGTAAGTATGAAACGTTTAATTATGGCCACGATGGTCACAGCAATTCTGGCATCTTCAACTGTATGGGCTGCTGATAATGCTCCGGTAGCGGCACAACAGCAAACTCAGCAAGTTCAGCAAACCCAGAAAACGGCAGCGGCAGCAGAGCGTATCTCTGAACAAGGTTTATATGCGATGCGTGACGTGCAGGTAGCGCGCCTGGCTCTGTTTCATGGCGATCCAGAAAAGGCAAAAGAACTGACCAATGAAGCTTCCGCTTTGCTGTCAGATGACAGTACCGAATGGGCAAAGTTCGCTAAGCCAGGTAAAAAGACCAATCTCAATGATGACCAATATATTGTCATTAATGCATCTGTCGGAATTTCTGAGAGTTATGTAGCAACTCCCAAAAAAGAAGCCGCGATAAAAATTGCCAATGAAAAAATGGCGAAAGGGGATAAAAAGGGCGCAATGGAAGAGCTTCGCCTGGCCGGTGTTGGCGTAATGGAAAACCAATATCTGATGCCACTTAAACAGACTCGTAATGCACTTGCTGATGCGCAGAAACTGCTTGATAAAAAGCAATACTACGAGGCAAACTTGGCGCTTAAAGGTGCGGAAGATGGAATCATCGTCGATAGCGAAGCACTGTTTGTGAACTAATGCTGACAGGCAGTATATTGAGGTAAAGGATTTAACTCCCTCCAGCCGACAATTTTTTATGACCACAATACGACAGGTTGTGGTCATAAAATTATTTGGCGCTCGCGGTGCTATAAACTCGCATTTTATATTCCTCAAAGTAAACCGCAATAATCCCGTGTCATCACAAATCATTTATTATGTTATGTTTTATGGTACGCTTTAAAAAGCGTAATCATACCCTTGCTTGTAAATCACCGGCGCTTCTTACAGTTGTAAGAATAACATCACAAATGTCGCGACTCTCTCTGATTACCACGAATCAATATTTATCATATTCTTCTTTTCGTCCTCACTACTTACCATGCAGAAAGGAATTGGAAGTGGCGATGAAATGATTTTCAGCACTTGATACAGGATTTTAAAAATATCGAGTGCAGCTACGACGATATTTTGCGGGTTATTTATAGAAGATATTACGCCTTAAATAAACGCTAAATTAACACATATTTAATTAACTAATAGGTATTGCTATGTCAACTCCACTTCAAGGAATTAAAGTTCTCGATTTCACCGGTGTGCAATCTGGCCCATCTTGTACTCAAATGCTGGCCTGGTTTGGCGCTGACGTTATTAAAATTGAACGTCCCGGCGTTGGTGACGTAACGCGTCACCAGCTGCGAGATATTCCTGATATCGATGCGCTTTACTTCACCATGCTTAACAGTAACAAACGTTCTATTGAGTTAAATACCAAAACAGCGGAAGGCAAAGAGGTAATGGAAAAGCTGATCCGCGAAGCTGATATCTTAGTCGAGAACTTTCATCCAGGGGCCATTGATCACATGGGCTTCACCTGGGAGCATATTCAAGAAATCAATCCACGTCTGATTTTTGGTTCGATCAAAGGGTTTGATGAGTGTTCGCCTTATGTGAATGTAAAAGCCTATGAAAACGTTGCTCAGGCAGCGGGTGGCGCGGCATCCACTACGGGTTTTTGGGATGGTCCGCCGCTGGTAAGCGCTGCAGCGTTGGGTGACAGCAACACCGGAATGCATTTGCTGATCGGTTTACTTGCTGCTTTGCTGCATCGCGAAAAAACGGGGCGTGGGCAACGAGTCACCATGTCAATGCAGGATGCCGTATTGAACCTTTGCCGCGTGAAATTACGTGACCAGCAGCGTCTCGATAAATTGGGTTATCTGGAAGAATACCCGCAGTATCCGAATGGTACATTTGGTGATGCAGTTCCCCGCGGTGGTAATGCAGGTGGTGGCGGTCAGCCTGGCTGGATCCTGAAATGTAAAGGCTGGGAAACCGATCCTAACGCCTATATTTATTTCACTATTCAGGAGCAAAACTGGGAAAACACCTGTAAAGCCATCGGCAAACCAGAATGGATTACCGATCCGGCATACAGTACAGCCCATGCACGACAGCCACATATTTTCGATATTTTTGCTGAAATCGAAAAATACACTGTCACTATTGATAAACATGAAGCGGTGGCCTATTTGACTCAGTTTGATATTCCTTGTGCACCGGTTTTAAGTATGAAAGAAATTTCACTTGATCCCTCTTTGCGCCAAAGTGGCAGTGTTGTTGAAGTGGAACAACCGTTGCGTGGAAAATATCTGACCGTTGGTTGTCCAATGAAATTCTCTGCCTTTACGCCGGATATTAAAGCTGCGCCGCTATTAGGTGAACATACCGCTGCTGTATTGCAGGAGCTGGGTTATAGCGACGATGAAATTGCTGCAATGAAGCAAAACCACGCCATCTGATATTAACGGGGGCTTCTGGCTCCCAATTTATAAAAATTTCGAGGTTATTAATCATGTCAGATCAACTTCAAATGACAGATGGTATGCATATCATCGTTGAAGCATTAAAACAGAATAATATTGACACTATTTATGGTGTTGTAGGTATTCCTGTGACGGATATGGCACGCCATGCCCAGGCGGAAGGCATTCGTTATATTGGTTTTCGTCATGAGCAGTCGGCAGGCTATGCCGCTGCGGCAAGCGGTTTTCTTACCCAAAAACCGGGGATCTGCCTGACAGTTTCTGCGCCAGGATTCCTCAATGGTTTGACCGCATTGGCCAACGCAACGGTAAATGGTTTTCCGATGATCATGATTAGCGGCTCCAGCGACCGCGCGATCGTCGACCTACAGCAAGGTGATTATGAAGAGCTGGACCAAATGAATGCGGCAAAACCGTATGCCAAAGCAGCATTTCGCGTTAATCAGCCGCAGGATCTTGGCATTGCATTGGCACGCGCTATCCGGGTCTCTGTATCGGGTCGCCCTGGCGGAGTTTATCTTGATTTGCCAGCAAATGTCCTGGCCGCGACGATGGAAAAAGACGAAGCGTTAACCACGATTGTTAAAGTTGAAAATCCGTCGCCAGCATTATTGCCATGCCCGAAGTCAGTCACTAGCGCAATTTCGCTTTTAGCAAAAGCTGAACGGCCATTAATTATCCTTGGCAAAGGCGCGGCGTATTCACAAGCTGATGAACAGCTTCGTGAATTTATTGAAAGTGCTCAGATTCCATTCCTGCCAATGTCTATGGCGAAAGGGATCCTTGAAGATACGCATCCACTTTCTGCGGCAGCTGCGCGTTCGTTTGCCCTGGCAAATGCTGACGTTGTCATGCTTGTTGGTGCACGACTGAATTGGTTATTGGCACACGGTAAAAAAGGATGGGCGGCAGATACACAGTTTATTCAACTGGATATTGAACCGCAGGAAATTGACAGCAACCGCCCCATTGCTGTGCCAGTCGTTGGTGATATTGCATCCAGTATGCAAGGTATGCTGGCAGAACTGAAACAAAACACATTTACGACTCCACTGGTATGGCGCGATATTTTAAATATCCACAAGCAGCAAAATGCACAAAAAATGCATGAAAAATTAAGTACAGATACTCAACCATTAAATTACTTTAATGCATTAAGTGCTGTGCGCGACGTATTGCGCGAGAACCAGGATATTTATTTAGTTAATGAAGGTGCAAATACCCTGGATAATGCACGAAATATTATTGATATGTATAAACCACGTCGTCGTCTGGATTGTGGTACCTGGGGTGTCATGGGCATCGGTATGGGCTATGCCATCGGTGCTAGCGTGACTTCTGGTTCTCCGGTTGTCGCCATTGAAGGTGATAGTGCTTTTGGTTTCAGTGGGATGGAAATTGAAACGATTTGTCGATATAACCTGCCGGTGACGATCGTTATTTTTAATAATGGCGGCATCTACAGAGGAGACGGTGTTGATCTCAGTGGCGCTGGTGCACCATCACCAACGGATCTGTTGCACCATGCAAGGTATGACAAATTAATGGATGCGTTTCGTGGCGTTGGCTATAACGTCACCACGACAGATGAACTTCGTCATGCTTTAACCACCGGTATTCAGTCGCGCAAACCGACCATTATTAATGTGGTCATCGACCCTGCAGCAGGAACTGAAAGTGGCCATATTACCAAACTTAACCCAAAACAAGTCGCTGGTAATTAAATACTGACATCGTCTCCTCTTGCCAACTCATTATGCGATGGTGAGGGGACCCTTATCGGAAATACTATTATGCTAACATTTTTTATTGGCGATTTATTGCCTATTATCGTAATCATGCTGTTGGGTTATTTTAGCGGCAGACGAGAAACATTTTCAGAAGATCAAGCTCGGGCATTTAATAAACTGGTATTAAACTACGCGCTTCCTGCGGCTCTATTTGTATCTATTACTCGGGCAAACAGGGAAATGATTTTTGCGGACACTCGTCTGACCCTTGTATCACTTGTGGTTATTGTCGGATGTTTCTTTTTCTCCTGGTTCGGTTGCTACAAATTTTTTAAACGTACCCATGCAGAAGCAGCTGTATGTGCATTAATTGCAGGTTCACCTACCATTGGATTCCTGGGGTTTGCAGTTCTCGATCCTATTTATGGTGATTCCGTATCAACAGGTTTAGTGGTAGCAATTATTTCTATTATTGTTAACGCAATTACTATTCCTATTGGTCTGTATTTGCTGAATCCTTCTTCAGGAGCGGATGGTAAGAAGAATAGTAATCTGAGCGCATTAATTTCTGCGGCAAAGGAGCCAGTAGTATGGGCACCTGTTCTGGCAACGATCCTGGTGTTGGTTGGGGTAAAAATTCCGGCAGCATGGGACCCAACCTTTAATCTGATTGCGAAGGCTAACTCAGGGGTAGCGGTATTCGCTGCGGGGTTGACTCTGGCTGCACATAAATTCGAGTTCAGTGCCGAAATTGCTTATAACACCTTCCTGAAGCTGATTCTGATGCCACTGGCACTGCTTCTCGTTGGTATGGCATGTCATTTGAACAGCGAACATCTGCAGATGATGGTACTGGCAGGCGCATTACCGCCGGCATTCTCCGGAATCATTATTGCCAGCCGGTTTAATGTCTACACCCGTACTGGTACAGCGTCATTGGCTGTGAGCGTACTGGGCTTTGTCGTCACGGCTCCCTTGTGGATTTATGTCAGTCGACTGGTTTCATAATTAATCATGTTATTGATTTTACATAAATGCCGAAGTGTCTTTTCACCTTCGGCTTTTTTCAAGGCATAAGCAAATGACAAATAATGAAAGCAAAGGGCCGTTTGAAGGCTTATTAGTTATCGATATGACACATGTCCTTAATGGACCTTTCGGAACTCAACTTCTTTGTAATATGGGCGCAAGGGTAATTAAAGTTGAGCCGCCGGGTCATGGTGATGATACCCGCACATTTGGTCCCTATGTGGATGGACAGTCACTCTATTACAGTTTTATTAATCATGGCAAAGAGAGTGTGGTTCTTGATTTAAAGAATGATCACGATAAAAGTATATTTATAAATATGCTCAAACAAGCTGATGTATTAGCTGAGAATTTTCGCCCAGGTACAATGGAAAAACTGGGGTTTTCATGGGAAACGCTTCAAGAAATCAACCCGCGCCTCATATATGCTTCATCGTCAGGTTTCGGACATACCGGTCCGCTAAAAGATGCTCCTGCCTACGATACCATCATTCAGGCAATGAGCGGGATAATGATGGAAACAGGATATCCTGATGCTCCGCCAGTGCGCGTTGGTACATCTCTTGCGGATCTATGCGGCGGTGTCTATTTATTCAGCGGAATAGTGAGTGCACTTTATGGCCGCGAAAAGAGCCAGAGAGGGGCGCATGTCGATATAGCGATGTTTGATGCCACGCTGAGTTTTCTGGAGCATGGTCTGATGGCATATATCGCAACTGGGAAGTCACCACAACGTCTGGGAAATCGCCATCCCTACATGGCACCTTTTGATGTTTTCAATACTCAGGATAAGCCGATTACGATTTGTTGTGGTAATGACAAGCTTTTTTCTGCGTTATGCCAGGCACTGGAGCTTACGGAACTGGTTAATGATCCCCGATTTAGCAGCAATATTTTACGCGTACAAAACCAGGCTATTCTTAAACAATATATTGAGCGGACGTTAAAAACGCAGGCAGCTGAAGTTTGGTTAGCCAGAATACATGAAGTTGGTGTACCCGTCGCGCCGTTATTAAGTGTGGCTGAGGCCATTAAATTGCCACAAACTCAGGCGAGAAATATGTTGATTGAAGCCGGGGGAATAATGATGCCGGGTAATCCGATAAAAATCAGCGGCTGCGCGGACCCGCATGTTATGCCGGGAGCGGCAACGCTCGACCAGCATGGGGAACAAATTCGCCAGGAGTTCTCATCATAAATGTAAGATGTGCTGGTAAATAGCTCCCACATTTGAACATTGTGGGAGCCGCTATTTAGTCATTTTTCTGACAGAAAACAGCAATCTCCTGGTCCAGCTCTGCAATGTGTTCTTTTACAGAGTTCAGCAACTGAAGAATTTCAGGCTTACTGTCATCTGAAACAGGTGTTATTTCTAACTGATGGCTAATATTAATCAACTTTTGCAAATTCAGGATGTTAGCCGCACCGTGGATGCGATGAATACACTGATGGAAAGTTCTGTTATCGCCAGCTTCTAGTGCTTGAAACGCAGCGGGTAGATCTCTATGCGTTTCATGCTGGAAAGTCATGAGAATCTCCTGCATCAGTTGTAGATCGTTCGCCGTATTATTTTTCAGGGCTTCGATATCAAGGTGGCGATACTGAGGTGCAATATGCGCAACTTGGTGTAACTGACTTAAATGTGTTTTCAGTACATCCAGGGTCAACGGTTTGAACAAACATAAGTTCATGCCGCAACTTAACCCTTTTTCACGTTCGTTAGCCTGTGCGTTGGCTGTAAGCCCCCAGATGGGTAAGGAAGAATTTTGCTCACGGAGTTTGCGAGTCAACTCAAAACCATCCATATTCGGCATATTAACGTCAGTAATAAGCAGATCATAATGTTGCATACTGACTTTGTGTAGCGCTTGCACACCATCAGTGGCTTCATCAACATCATATCCTAATAGATTTAGCTGGCGTTTGAGTAATAGCCTGTTGGTCGGATGATCATCCGCGATTAATATGCTCAACTTTTCAGGTAGTGTGATGGGTTGTTCTGCTTTTGCCTCGACAGTCGCCACTTGCTGGCTAATTTCTACCGGGATTGTGATCGTAAATGTTGTTCCTATGCCTGGATGACTTTCTAATGACAAATCGCCCTGCATATTTTTAATTAATTCTTTGCAGATCATTAAGCCTAAACCAGAACCTGTTTGCTGACGACCTGCACTTGTTTGGCTGTAGCGTTTAAACAGTTGTTGTTGTTCTTCCTGCGATAATCCACTTCCAGAATCCATAATCGTCATTTTGATAACAGCGTGGTTGTCATCAATGTGACCCAGGGAGGTCGTAATTTTTACTGCCCCCTCGGTGGTAAATTTGAGAGCATTACTCAGTAAATTTGATAAGACCTGCTTAAACGCCTGAGGGTCGATCTTAACCAGGTAATGTTCAGGAAACGTACTGCTGCAACTTAATGCGATCGATTTGCTTGCAGCAATCGCACCGAAAGAGTGACAAGTGTTCTGGACTAAAGTAGGGATATCGACCCATTGTGGTTGAAGTTGATAGTTACCCGATTCAATTTTGTCGACATCAAGGATTTCACCAATTAAGCCGAGGAGTGATTGTCCGGTGGCGTAGGCAAGTGAAATCGCCTCCACCCGTTGCTCCTTGCTAAGACCAGAACCCGACAGAAGTTCCAGGAAGCCCATAATAGAGCTTATTGGTGTTCTTATTTCGTGACTCATCGTTGCCAGAAACTGACTTTTTGCTACGGTAGCCTTTATCGCTTTATTTTTTTCTACCTCGAGTGCATTAATTAGATCACGCGTTTCAGTAATATCTTGCCAACCACAAATATATACTGCATTGTCACTTGCAGGAAGATTGCATAATGTATGCCAGTGATTAATGCATCTTTTCTCGATGCCATTATCAATTTCAAATACCTGTGTGTATATTGTTCGATTTTCTTTCGTTTCTGCTGTGACTTCATGCGCATTAGAAAAAACATCTTTAAAGGGTGAGTCACTGTTTTCTAATGGTAACATTGCATTTTTGTAGTAATCCGCAGTGAAATAATGTTCAAAAGCACTATTATGACTAATGACATTACCTTGCCAGTTTACAACATAAGTTGGATTCGGTAAGGAATCCGAGAGTGCTTTTCGGAATGATATTTGGTTTTCTAAATCACCCTGAATGACTTTACGACGACGAACTGAGCGTAACAGGTAGAATCCCCATAAAAGGCTACTGCCAACTAATAAAACGGATAATGTCGTAACAATATAAAATTGCTCGCTATATAGGTCCCATGTGTCAATGGTCACATTGGGCATTTTAATCCATTTTTCCGTCAGGCGCAGAACTTCGCTTGGGGGAATTGCATTCAGTGCTTTATTAATAATATCCTTAAGTTCCGGTTCTCCGCGAGGAAAAGCGAACGAAAGCGATGCATTCGGAACGCCAGGAATAAGAAAATGATAAAGTTCATTAGGATAGTAATGATCGATCATGTAACGCGAATTTAGCTGTGTCGCGACCAGAGCATCAAGTTCACCTTCCTTAACCTTGTGAAATGCAGCGCTGGCATTATCGACCTGTATCCATTCAACCTCCGGATACATCTCTTTTAATTGCGAATGCAGCTCATAATAATATGGAATGGCAACTTTCATTCCTTTTTTTAATGTTTGTTCACTGTCAGGCGCTTTTTGCATGACAAAAACGTAAGGCGTTGTTATGAAGGCTTCAGCAAATAAAACATTATTTTCTCGATCTTCACTATAAATAGCGCCAGGTATTATATCCCATCCTCCGGGGCTAAGCTGTGTTCCAGCATGGATATTGTGTGAAACGGTGATCGGAGAAAAATTTAAACCTGTTTGCAAGGTAATAATATTAAGAATGTCCCCCATAACGCCCCGAACCGAGCCATTTTCATCCGTCATAGAATAGGGGGGCGAGTAAGGATTTTCCAGCACCTTTAAATTGGGATGCTGCTTAATCCACTGTTTTTCATGTTCAGTGAGTTCTAATGGTTTGTTCAGAAAGGCCAGGTTTCCTGTATCAAGCCAATTTTGTGATACTTCATAGCGAACTTCATTTGTTAAAGCATCAACAAATCTATTGAGTACTTCATTAAGAATGACAGATTCTTTTCTGGTCAAGAAAAAATTATATTGACGCGGCGAGTTATAATATTTCACTACATTTAAGGAGTGAGTGAAATAGCGGGAAATCATACTGCTGGTAATGATGTTACTACCAATAAAGTAATCATTGTGCCCAGCTGAGACGGATGCTAATGCCTGATATAAATTTGTAAAAGAGATAATTGTTGCTTTTGGAAATGATTGATGAATTACCTCGTCTGGGGGGTAATTTGCTACCCGAGCAATATTTACTGGTTTTGGTGAGGTAAGCGGTCGCATTGAGTCGTGAAGGGTGGTTACCAGCGCCGGAAAGGTAATTATCAATGGTTTGGTTGCAGCAATGTCATTATTAAGAGGCGGCGAAGTAACTAAATGTGATAACACTATATCGACTTCACCTTCTGCAAGCGCGTCCATTGCTTTTTGATGATCTGCGTATTCCCGGAGTGTTAATTTGATATTTAACGCTCTTTTTAAAAGATTTAAATAATCAGCATTAATACCACGAACCCGTTGCTGCGAATCGGTATGCAACAACGTAGCCGTTTGGGACTTATGTACTGCAATCACAAGATTTTTTTTGCTCGCTAACCAACGTAATTCCTTGTTGCTCAGACGTAGTGGATCAAGTGTGACACGGTTGTTACTACTGATGCCACGATATTCGATGTAATCTTCGTCTGCGAAACTTATGGTCGACCAAAGACCACAACAGAGAAGAAAAATATAGGGTAAAAACTTCATGTGGTTAGCCGATTTTGTTACGTTGTGCGAATGTGTAAAGATCCATCAGTGATTTACATTCTAATTTTTCCATCAGGCGACTTTTATAAGTGCTGACAGTTTTGTTGCTGATGAACATTTTTTCAGCAATGTCATTATTATCCTTGCCATCAAGAATATACCGCATGACACTAATTTCTTGTTTCGATAAGGAGTCGAGTTTTTGCTGGTCGGACGTTAAACTTCCAACAAACCGGTTGAGAGAGAAGGGGAAATAGCAGTAGCCATTTTTTGCAGCTTCAATAGCCGCAATGATATTGTTCATGCCTTCTTTTTTACTCACGAAACCATTAGCGCCAGCATCAGCACAATGTTTCCCGTAAAAATGGTCATTTTTAGCGGAGACGATAATAATAATTCCGCTATATTGGCGCTTCCTCAGCGTTTCTAACACCTGGATACCGTTAACTCCGGGGATATCGACATCAATGATGACGATATCAGGCTTAAGTGTTTCCACCCGCTGAACGGCACTTCCGCCTTCAGTCAACTCTGCTAAGATTTCAATATCGTTTTTGATCAATAAATTACGAATTGCTGCGATAGCAAGAGGATGGTCATCAATAATTATTGCGTTCATAGATTATTCCCTTTGCAATGAAGCATCTCCCTTCTCCCTGTAGTAATACAGACATAAGGCGTCATCTCATTTTCTCAATAAAAATAAGAAAATCTGAGCTTCCTTTAAGATAATTCGACAAGTATACCATATAAATAGTCGGCATAAATGAAATGTCAACAATAAAATCAGGGATTGTACCGATGATTTATAGTTTCAAGTTGGCACTATAAGTCTTCTTACTAATCCTACAGGCGTAAGAATTGTATTGCAAAAGCCACGGTTTAGTCCTCTGTTGTTTTTTTTGCACCTCATTTAAATTAGGCCTCCAACGTTCCTGGGATAATGTGCAACACATGCACTGTGTTTGATATGAAGAATGAATGCTCTTTTCATTCAATTCATAAATTTCATCTATGAGAAATGAGAGATAATAGTGGAACAGATTAATTCAAATAAAAAACATTCTAACAGAAGAAAATACTTTTCTTTATTGGCGGTAGTTTTATTTATTGCGTTTTCAGGTGCCTATGCCTATTGGTCAATGGAATTAGAAGACATGATTAGTACAGATGACGCCTATGTCACGGGGAATGCAGATCCAATTTCTGCACAAGTCTCAGGTAGTGTCACTGTCGTTAATCATAAAGATACGAACTACGTTCGACAAGGTGACATTTTAGTTTCACTGGATAAAACTGATGCCACTATCGCACTCAATAAAGCTAAAAATAATCTGGCAAATATTGTTCGGCAAACGAATAAACTATACTTACAGGATAAACAATACAGTGCCGAAGTCGCTTCAGCACGTATTCAGTATCAACAATCTTTAGAAGATTATAACCGTCGAGTGCCGTTAGCGAAGCAGGGGGTTATTTCAAAAGAAACGCTGGAGCATACCAAAGATACGTTAATAAGTAGCAAAGCGGCATTGAATGCCGCTATCCAGGCTTATAAAGCGAATAAAGCTTTAGTAATGAACACACCATTAAACCGTCAGCCACAAGTCGTTGAAGCGGCGGATGCAACTAAAGAAGCCTGGTTGGCGCTTAAACGTACGGATATTAAGAGTCCGGTTACCGGCTATATTGCCCAGAGAAGTGTTCAGGTCGGCGAAACAGTGAGCCCCGGACAATCGTTAATGGCTGTCGTACCGGCACGTCAAATGTGGGTTAATGCCAACTTTAAAGAAACACAACTCACGGATGTACGGATTGGTCAATCGGTCAATATTATCAGCGATCTTTATGGTGAAAATGTTGTGTTTCATGGTCGGGTGACAGGGATCAATATGGGAACCGGCAATGCGTTCTCCTTATTACCTGCACAAAATGCGACAGGGAACTGGATCAAAATCGTTCAGCGTGTACCGGTTGAAGTTTCTCTTGATCCAAAAGAACTCATGGAACACCCCTTGCGTATTGGTTTATCGATGACAGCAACTATTGATACGAAGAACGAAGACATTGCCGAGATGCCTGAGCTGGCTTCAACCGTGACCTCCATGCCGGCTTATACCAGTAAGGCTTTAGTTATCGATACCAGTCCGATAGAAAAAGAAATTAGCAACATTATTTCGCATAATGGACAACTTTAATGGCAATCACTAAATCAACTCCGGCACCATTAACCGGTGGGACGTTATGGTGCGTCACTATTGCATTGTCATTAGCGACATTTATGCAAATGTTGGATTCCACTATTTCTAACGTCGCAATACCGACAATATCTGGCTTTCTGGGAGCATCAACAGACGAAGGCACCTGGGTTATCACCTCGTTTGGTGTAGCAAATGCCATTGCGATCCCTGTTACTGGCAGGTTGGCACAAAGAATAGGCGAATTAAGATTATTTTTACTTTCAGTCACTTTTTTTTCGCTGTCTTCATTAATGTGTAGCCTATCGACCAATCTTGATGTGCTGATATTTTTTAGAGTCGTTCAGGGGTTAATGGCGGGGCCGTTAATTCCACTGTCACAGAGTTTATTATTAAGGAATTACCCGCCAGAAAAAAGAACATTTGCTCTGGCATTATGGTCAATGACCGTGATTATCGCTCCGATATGTGGGCCGATATTGGGCGGTTATATTTGTGATAACTTTAGCTGGGGTTGGATATTTTTAATCAATGTCCCTATGGGGATTATCGTCCTGACATTATGCTTAACCTTACTTAAAGGAAGAGAAACTGAGACTTCACCGGTCAAAATGAATCTACCAGGACTGACCCTGTTAGTGCTCGGTGTTGGTGGCTTGCAAATTATGCTTGATAAAGGGCGCGATCTGGATTGGTTCAACTCGAGTACAATAATAATATTAACAGTAGTATCAGTTATTTCTCTGATCTCTTTAGTCATTTGGGAGTCGACCTCAGAGAACCCGATTCTTGATCTCAGTTTGTTTAAGTCCCGTAACTTCACCATTGGTATTGTGAGTATCACATGCGCGTATTTATTTTACTCTGGAGCGATCGTCCTTATGCCGCAGTTACTCCAGGAAACGATGGGGTATAATGCGATATGGGCCGGACTTGCTTATGCGCCCATCGGCATCATGCCACTATTAATTTCACCTTTGATAGGACGTTATGGCAACAAAATAGACATGCGGTTGTTAGTGACATTTAGTTTTTTGATGTATGCGGTTTGCTATTACTGGCGTTCTGTGACATTTATGCCAACGATTGATTTTACAGGCATCATTTTGCCGCAGTTTTTTCAGGGATTCGCCGTTGCCTGTTTCTTTTTACCCTTAACAACGATTTCGTTTTCAGGCTTGCCAGATAATAAATTTGCCAATGCCTCGAGTATGAGTAATTTTTTTCGTACCTTGTCAGGATCAGTTGGTACGTCGTTGACAATGACGCTGTGGGGACGACGCGAATCGTTACACCATAGTCAGTTGACAGCAACCATCGATCAATTTAACCCCGTGTTTAATTCATCGTCACAAATTATGGATAAATATTATGGTTCGCTTTCAGGAGTTCTTAATGAAATTAATAATGAAATAACCCAGCAGTCACTTTCTATTTCTGCAAATGAGATTTTCCGTATGGCGGCTATTGCTTTTATCTTACTTACGGTTTTGGTTTGGTTTGCGAAACCGCCGTTTACAGCGAAAGGCGTTGGGTGATGATAAAAGGAGGGGGTTATAGCGGGTAAGACCGGGGATCTTAAGTCTGCGCCATCGGCAGCATCGCTCACCCAGGGAAAGGATTGCGATGCTGCGTTGAAACGTTATTAACGGCCTTTTGCCAGATATTGATTCATCTCTTCTTCCGGCACCATTCCACCTCCCGTCGCCCACACCAGATGAGTGGTATTACGCAGTTGTTCTGCGCTGAAACCGTGCATCTGTTGGTAACTTACTGATGCACACACGCGCTGAGGTCCGGCCATACCCGCCAGTGCCGAAGGTTCAAGACGAATACCTTCTTCCTGCGCCAGCCAGCCAAGCATGTCATACATGGTTTGATCGCTAAGGGTATAGAAGCCATCCAGCAGACGCTCCATTGCCCGCCCGACAAAGCCTGATGCGCGACCAACTGCAAGGCCATCCGCTGCGGTAAGGTTGTCGATACCAATATCCTGAACAGAAATCTGATCGTGTAATCCTGTATGGACGCCTAACAACATACAAGGGGAGTGCGTTGGTTCGGCAAAAAAGCAGTGAACATGATCGCCAAACGCCAGTTTAAGCCCGAATGCGACGCCACCAGGACCACCGCCAACACCACACGGCAGATAGACAAACAGAGGGTTATCAGCATCGACGATACGGCCTTGCTGGGCAAATTGCGCTTTAAGACGCTGGCCAGCGACGGAATACCCAAGGAACAACGTGCGGGAATTTTCGTCATCAATAAAGAAACAGTTCGGGTCAGACTGCGCTGCTTTACGTCCTTCCTCGACGGCAACACCATAATCTTGCTCATATTCCACGACCGTAACGCCATGGCTGCGCAGTTTCGCTTTTTTCCATGCCCGGGCATCAGCAGACATATGAACTGTCACCTTAAAGCCAATGCGGGCGCTCATAATGCCGATTGATAACCCCAGATTTCCGGTTGAGCCCACAGCAATGCTGTATTGGCTAAAGAACTGTTTAAACTCCGGAGAAAGCAGTTTGCTGTAGTCATCATCAAGCGTCAGCAACCCCGCTTCCAGAGCCAGTTTTTCTGCGTGTGCCAGGACTTCATAAATCCCGCCGCGTGCTTTTATGGAGCCGGAAATGGGCAAATGGCTATCTTTTTTCAGTAACAGTTGCCCGCTGATCGGTTGCTGATATTCTTTTTCCAGCCGTTTTTGCATAGCTGGAATGGCAACCAGTTCTGATTCAATAATCCCCCCAGTGGCAGCAGTTTCAGGAAATGCTTTTGCCAGATAGGGTGCAAAACGGGATAAGCGCGCATGGGCGTCCTGAACATCCTGTTCGGTCAGGCCAACATAAGGTAAACCTTCAGCCAATGAGGTCGTGCCAGGATTAAACCAGGTGGTTTCTTTAAGAGCAACCAGATCCTTTACCAACGGATACTGGGCGATGAGCGAGTTCATTTTAGCGTTTTCCATAGTACGTCTCTTTGCGCTTAGATGATAAATGACAGCAGGAATGTGCCCGCCAGAGCGACGACTGAAGCGATAAATGTCGCTGTCGTATAGTATTTAAATGTTTCATTGAGCGTAGCGCCGCAATATTGCTTCACTAGCCAGAAAAGCGAGTCCGTAACGATAGTGCAGCCAATTGCACCTGAACCGATAGCAATCGCAATAATTTCCGGGCTGATGTCGGGATACAGCGGCAGCATGGGTGCAACAATTGCCGTTGCCCCCATCATTGCCACGGTAGCGGAGCCCACTGCCGCATGCAGAATAAGAGCCACTAACCAGGCCAGAAGAATCGGGTGCATATGCATATTGGAGAGAATAACTGCCAGCGTATCAGCGAGACTGCTGCTTTTTAAAATGGCGTTGAATGCGCCTCCGGCCCCGATAATCAGCAAAATATTAGCAATAGAACCGAAGCCATTTTCCGTATGTGTGAGCATCGTCCCCATGCTCATATGCTGGCGTATACCCAACACATAATAGGCGACAAACACGGCGATAAACATGGCAGTGATAGGGTTGCCAATAAACTCAACCAAGATATACAAACCACTCTCACGCGCCATATTCAATTCGGCAATCGTTTTAACCAACATCAGCGCAATGGGTAGCAGTATGGTGAATAACGTTGCGCCTAATGACGGTAGTGTTTTTTCATCGCGAACTTTGAGATCTGCAAACTCTGTGGGTACAGGTTTAAAGGGCAGTCGTTGACCCAGAAATTTAAGGAAAAGTGGGCCACCGATCAGTGATGCCATCAGCCCAACCAGCAAACCGTAGACGATCACCGAACCGATATCTGCGCCCAGCTTATTGGCAACATATAAAGCAGCCGGATGTGGAGGAACCACGCAGTGCACTGCCATCAATGCGGTACATAGCGGAATGGCAAGCTTTAATAATGAGGTATTGGTTTTTTTGGCAATTGAAAAAGCCAGAGGAATCAATAGCACGACGCCCACTTCAACAAACAGCGTGATGCCACAAATCAGGCCAACCAGCACCATAATGACATCAACTGAAAGCCAGCGGCAGCGTTGAAGTGTCAGACCAATTCTTTCTGCGGCCCCGGATACTTCCATCATTTTTCCCAGTATCGTGCCAAGGCCGATAACCGCTGCGAGGAACCCCAGCGTTCCGCCAATTCCACTTTCAATAGCATTTACCATATCCAGTGGCCCCATGCCCATCATCGTTCCCACGAAGAAGCTGGCCAGCAACAGCGCCAGAAACGGGTGGAATTTGAACTTCACGATGGTCAGTACAATTAACACGATGCTGATAAGCAGCGTGCTCACAACCCAGATTTGAGAGTGCATATCTCACCTTCCCCTGTGATTAACCTGATGATATTGGACAAAAAAACAACGCAGGCTGACAAACGATAAAATTTGCCTTTCACATGAGGTAAATTGCATCAATGGAGTGATTTACATCTAAAAATGAAGGTGAATTGAGATATGGTTCACTTTAGCTCATCTCATAGCTGAAATTTTGCCGCTATTTTTTTACACTTAAGCGAAAAATGAGGTGATTATGGAACCCCTTCGTGAAATAAGAAATCGGCTGCTTAACGGCTGGCAATTATCAAAAATGCATACTTTTGAAGTGGCTGCCAGGCATCAGTCCTTCGCCCTGGCGGCAGAGGAATTGTCGCTGAGCCCCAGTGCGGTAAGTCACCGTATCAATCAGCTGGAAGAAGAATTGGGCATTCAGTTGTTTGTTCGTTCCCATCGCAAAGTGGAATTAACGCACGAGGGGAAACGTGTTTATTGGGCGCTAAAATCGTCGCTGGATACCCTGAACCAGGAAATTCTTGATATCAAAAATCAGGAGTTATCGGGAACGTTAACTCTGTATTCCCGGCCCTCTATCGCCCAATGCTGGTTGGTGCCCGCATTAGGTGACTTTACACGCCGGTATCCGTCTATTTCGCTCACCGTGCTCACTGGTAATGACAACGTCAATCTGCAACGTGCCGGAATCGATTTGGCGATCTACTTTGATGATGCGCCGTCAGCGCAACTCACTCATCACTTTCTGATGGATGAAGAAATCCTGCCAGTATGTAGCCCGGAATACGCTCAAAGACATGCTTTAACCAACACGGTAATTAACCTGTGTCACTGTACGTTGCTCCATGACAGACAGGCATGGAGCAACGACTCCGGTACGGATGAATGGCATAGTTGGGCGCAACATTATGCGGTTAATTTGCCGACATCTTCTGGAATTGGCTTTGATCGTTCTGATTTAGCTGTTATTGCCGCGATGAATCATATTGGGGTGGCGATGGGAAGAAAACGCCTGGTACAAAAAAGGCTTGCCAGTGGTGAGCTCGTCGCGCCGTTTGGCGATATGACGGTGAAATGCCATCAGCATTATTACATCACCACATTACCGGGCAGGCAGTGGCCAAAAATTGAAGCGTTTATTATCTGGCTAAGAGAACAGGTAAAAACCACTTCATAATGAATAAAACCACGAGTTCCTGGTGTGCCTTATTCGGCCTGCTAGTTCGAATTTAATTTACGGTTTTTATGTGGTTTTAGGGATAAACACAAGGATGGTGTCCCCTGCAGGAATCGAAAAAAAACATATCTTTTTGTTTTTAAATAATTATTTTTAGATTTATTTTTTAGATACCATCATGAATACCATCAACAGATAAAAAAGTTTCCTTTAGACCATAGAGAACGTCCTATTTCATTCGTTCCAGTAATGATGAACAGAGAGAGGAGAGAACAATATGGCAGGTGAGTTTGTTAGTCTGCTGTTAGGCTAAAAAGTGAACGGAAAATTTATCATACCCCACGCATGATACAATGCTTATAAAGTAAGATGTCACGATTCGCAATCAGCGATATACACGTTCATGTATAGATTTATGAGTTTGTGCACAAAAATGCATCAAAAGTGATTTAAAACTCCATTCCTTAAGGAAATACTATGTATACCATAGTAGTGTTGTATCGTAGAATGAGGAATGTAGCAATAAACCTAAGAATGTTTTTCGCAGGGTTCTGAAATTTTTATAATTTTTTAAAAACTATATTTAACGTTATCATACAGAGATCTCCGTTTTTAAGAAAGGTGCATGATGTTAAAAGTGATTAACAAAGGGCAGGGAGTTAATCAAACTGAAAAAAGATTAATAGAACTGGCTAATAGTGCGTTTATTGGTTTATGGTCATATCCTAATGTGTATAGTGATGAAGGGCTTTCTAAAAACAAATCGGGGAAGGAGGTGTGTGATTTATTAGTTGTTTTTGAAGATAATGTGATTTTATTTTCAGATAAGTGATCCTACCCACGTAATATGGACACAGGCCTAAGCGAGGTTCTTGTTTTCAAATTGTTCCGGACTGAGGCCGCCACACCAACTGTGCCGCCGCCACCGA
>OAUP01000325.1_pt1 | contig 19595 bp, 8 predicted proteins | sample 1476301 | NCBI WGS metagenome assembly OAUP01 (sample SAMEA2580055, study PRJEB22360) | human gut metagenome | biome: human gut; feature: human-associated habitat; material: faeces | place: Denmark | collected 2008/2010 | reverse complement strand
CGGCTTCGCCCTGCGCCGGTCGGCCTTGCGCTGCGCGGGGCCGGCGATGTAGTAGCGGCCCGTCCACGGGCCCGTCTTCAGACGCTTCGGCCGGTACGGCCGGTAGGACCCGTTCTCGTTGGACGGGAACCACGTGTTGCGCCTGATCTCCCTGCTGATGCCGGACGGGCCGCGTCCCAGCAAACGGGCCATCTTCCTGACGCTCGTACCGTTGCCGACCTCGATCTGGATGACCTGGCGTTCCTCTTCCGACAGGTGCGAATATACTTTCCCCATAGGTGCAACATCCCTTCGGACTGGTTATCTGGACAATCTCCAATAACGGGTGTTGCACTTTCAATTAGACAACGGGCCAACTTCTTGTATAATTGTATGCAGTGACCTCCCGAAAAAGGGATTGCGAATCTATGAGGGGAAACAATGGGCTCGAAATCGAAGTTCGTCCGTTGCGGGTTTAACGGAGGAACAGAACAGGAATCTGGAAGGCAGCGCCATGCCTTGAAGCGTTGTCTTGCTTCGGTTATTGCTGTTTCCTTGTCCATCGTGTGCATGGTGCCTGCAGCATATGCTCAGAATATAGACGATGTGAGTAGCTCTCCTAACGCCGTAATTTCTGGGGGGGGGGGGATAATACTGTCGTAGCTGCTCCTTCTGCTCGCAATGTCAACGTTGACGATAAGACGTCAGAAGAGGCCAATACATCAAACGGTGCGCCAACACCTTCCGAATCCTCAAATGGCGCGACAGACAATAAGGCGGACGACTCAGCAGAAGCTACCGCTGGCAATTCCGCTAATGATGGAGCCCAAACTCAGGCTCCAAACGATGCTTCTTCTCAAGATGCCAAGAACGATTCCTCAAATGCGACGGATCAATCGCCGGCGAAGGCCAATGTGCAGGTCGCCGCGACGGCGCTTGGCGGCCGTGACTTTGAGGGTCAGGTCACCAAGAAGATCAACGGCAAGCCCTACATCCTGATTGGTAACGAGCAGCAGCTGCGTGCGATTGGTTCTGGCAAGAAGGTTATTGGCCGCATCAACAAGGTCAAGCAGACTTGTACGCGACAAGGACCCCTCAATTATCAGTGGGTGGACGGCACGCCGTCTTCCGAATACGCCGGTGACGCCGATCTCTCCAATTCAGATACTTTGCGCGATGCTGATGCCTCCGACCACGACAGTCCACTGCTGTGCAGCACGCGGTTAGACGTCGGAAAGACCCGCACCAAGTATTACGGCGTGGGTGCTGATGGCACGCAAACGGACTACTCCGCTGCCAACACCGGCCTGACCTATTCCGCAGACGCCAACTACCTGATCTTCCGTGACATCGACCTGTCCAAGAACGCGGCAGATACCAACAACACCGAGTGGACTCCGCTCATGTTCTCCGGCACTATGCTCGGTGCTGTCTCCAATGACGGCGACACCGCAGCCAGCCTGTGGAAGGCTGTTGGTGCCGATGGCGCAAGCGTGGTTCACGCTACCGCAGCTCGGCCGGTCATCAGCCATGTGGTCGTCAATCAGAAAGATATGGTCTCTAATGTCAAAGGCGACCAGCTGGATGTCAGCAAGCAGCAGGGCATCGGCTTCTTCGCCTCGATCACGAACAAGACCGTGATGAACAGCAACAGTCTGGGCAGCGCCGGTACGGCCGTGGTGTCGAACCTCAAGCTGCAGGATGTGTCGGTGACGAATCATACGAGTGAATCGTATATTCCGCCGACCTTGCTCGGTATGCTCACTTCGGCAGTGGGATTACTGCTCGACACACTGTTGAAGGCGTTAAAACTATTGACATTCGGACAAGTAGATCTTGACCTCAATCTTCAAGGTCTGCTCACCCTGCACGAAAAAAATCCTTCCAACCTCGCCACGGGTGCATTTGCCGGCCGTATCTACGGGGACACCAAGGTTACGGACTGCGAGGTAGCAGATGTTTCGGTATCTAGCGTAAGCCGTATGACCGGTGGTTTCGTGGGATATGTTGAGGGCGCAACCCGATACGATGCAGTCTCCGGCATCGTAGGAGCGCTCACCAAGTTACTCTCGAAGATTCTGAACGTCATCCCGTTCCTCGGGCTGGGCGATTTGGTGGACTGGTTGCTGTCCGGCACGCTCGGGCTGAATGCCTTGATTCCGGTTGGCTACTACAACCCGGTTATCTCGAATAGTTCGGTGAACGGGTTCAAAAAGAACGTGGTGATCGGCAACAAGGACAACCCGCAGGCCGGCGGCTTTGTCGGTGCGCAGATTGGTGCAATCATTGAGAACTCTTCGGTGACGAGCGCGAATGGTTTCACCGTGCGGGCAACGCAATATGCCGGTGGTTTTGCCGGAGTAAGTCGCAACGGCAACGTGGGCGGTCTGATTAACTCGCTTGGCGTCGACTTGCTGTCTGCGCTGCGTCCGCAGAGCCTCATCGAAAACAGTGGCCTGACGGTAAACGGTGACGATAAGATCACCGTGCAGGCCGAAGACTACGCCGGCGGCTTCAACGGTGCCATGGCCAATGCCTATGCTGTCAATGATTCGATTACGGCTTCGGTCGCCGTGACTGCCGACAGATCCCACGCCGGAGGATTCACCGGATTCGCCTCCGTGGGATGGGGCCTGGAACTCGGTACGGACGATACCACGAAGGCATCGCTGTTGAAACAGCTCACCAAGGCTGTGACTAAATTGCTGAGCGGCAGCAATAACGGTGCAGGAGAACTGCTATCCATCGTCGGTGTGAATCCTTCTGCGATTCTCGGTACACAAATGAAGGGTTCCTTCACAGTTGCTGCCGGCGGTGATTACGCGGGCGGCCTTGTGGGTGAAGGTTCGGGTACGGTGATCGGTGATTCCTCGCAGAACCGCCTTCAAAAACTCACATTCTGGAAGTACAACAATCGTCGTGACTTCCCACAGCAGCGTTCCACCACCATAGAAGGCCTTGAATCGGTCACGGCCGCGGGCTCCTACGCGGGTGGCATCGCCGGCAATCTGCAACCGACAACGGTAGCTGGGTTGCTCAACAGTGTGGTGAAAATTGGCGATATTGCCATGCTCAAGAAGTTCGACCAGTTTGCCGCGTTCACCGTGGAGAACATGTCTGTCACCGCTCCGGCATCCGGCCTGACAGTGACGGCTGGTTCATATTATGCAGGCGGTGCCATCGGATGCGCCACCGGCGGCGACGTGACCCACACGAACCTTACCAATCTGGCCACGGTCTCGGCCAAGGGAGAAGCCGGCGGTTTTATTGGCTTCTCTGGACCAGGCGACGCCATCGGCGCTGGCGGTCTCAATGTGCTTGGGCTTATCAAGCTTTCCGGTCTGCTATCGGTTGCCCAATATTCTTCGGTTGCAGTCACTGCATCGAACATGAACGGCATCTCTGGCGGATTCACGGTTGCGGCAACCGGCAAGAACAAGAACAACGAAACAACCGATTACGCTGCAGGCGGTTTCTATGGTCAGGCCAACAGCACCAAGACCCGGGAAAGCCATGTGACAAACCTCAAATCGGTCACAGCCGATACCAGCACGTCCGATGGTGTGGCAGGCGGTTTCGTGGGCTTCTCCACCACCGGCGGCCTCGCCGACGCGCTCAGCAACGCAGAAGATTCCAGCGTATTGGATGGCCTGATCAAAGGCGGCCTGCTGTCCGTGAACGACCTGCTCGGTGCCGTACCGTATCTGATTCCAAGTTATACGGATACCACCGTGACATACGTCAACGGCGGTTATGTCGAAGGCGATATCGCGGGCGGCTATGCGGGAAACTTCCAAAGCGGCAAGGTCAACCAGTTCTCCGAAACCGCTCTCAAGAACGACTCAACGCTGGCCGGTGTACAGTCCCGCGTGCAAACCAACCCCGTGGCCGTTGTCAACCTTGACCATGTGACCGGCGGCGCATACGCAGGTGGTTTCGGCGGCAAGGTTGTCTCCGGTGCGCTCGCTTCGGCTGGCAACGGCGGCCTGAGTTTGCTCGGCAAATTCGGTACGGTGGATCTCGCCAACCTGCTGCAGGTGGTGCAGGGCTATGTGCCGTTCATCTCCTACGCGGGTGTGCATTCCGATGCCACCACCGTGGAGGCAACTAGCGGTAACGGGATTTCCGACCCGGACGATCCCGGCTTCACCGTCTCCGCCACCCGACTTGACCAATCCGATACGCAATCCGGTTCCGCCGGCGGCTACATCGGCTACGGTTCCGGCGTGCAGGTATCCCATTCCAGCGTGACCCAACTGCGCCACACCGACGTCAAGGCACCGAAGAATCTGGAAACCACCGGATCCATCGACGACACCTATCTGAGCAAAGACAGCTCGTATGCAGTCACCGCCGCTCGGTATGCCGGCGGCTACATCGGCAAAATGGACATCGGCTCGGCGGCGGCCGTGGGCGGTGGCCTGAGCCTGCTCGGCCAGAAAGTCAATCTCAACGATGTACTCAGTGTGCTGGATGTCGTCGTCTCGACGATTGAACACTCCGATGTGACTGGCGGCATCGGCGGATACTCCGTTCTGGCCAGCGCCGCAGATCATAGGAATGCCAACAATGAGCCCGATCCACTGGGTATGGCTGGTGGTTTCGCCGGAGACATCGAAGGCGGCCACATTCAGGACTCGAGCTCTCATGAGTTCGTATACATCATCGGCCAGGTTTCGGCCGGCGGTTACGTGGGCGCCATGCAGCCGGGAGCCGTGGCGAACGTGCTTGGTGACGGCAGCGTGCTCAAGAAGCTTGTCAACCTCGACAACCTGCTCTCGCTCGTGCAGGACTTCACGCCGACGATTCGCAACAGCTCGACCGATGCCGCAGTGTGCGGCGGCGCGGTGCGTGCCCAGGCGGCATCGGATACGACCACACGCCGCGGCATGGCCGGCGGCTATGCGGGACGTAACCGCGGCGGTCATATCTGGGGCAACAACACAGCAGCGTGGAAGCAGGAGAATATCGGCGGCAAATACAACGGGCCGCAGCGCGTAGCCTACGCCGCGCGCATCCGCAGTGTATACGGTGCCGAAATCGCCGGCGGTTACACCGGCTTCATGGAGGCGGCCGATACCGCTCAAGGCGGTTCGCTCTCCTTGCTTGGCAGTCTCATCAAGGCCGGCAATCTCGCCGGCGTGCTGTCTGTGGTCTACCCGACCGAGGAGCACTCGAAGGTCACTGGTCCTTTGCGCAATATGAGCTACGACCAGTGGAAGACGTGGGTCGACAACATCGGCAAGTACGGTGCGTATGGCAAGGAATTTACCGAGGTAGCTACGGGCGATGGTGCGGGCTCTGTTACTGATCAGGATTCCCTGGACAAGTTCCTCGAATCCTACATCTTCGGATTCAACGTCGTCACAGGACGTGCGGAGTATCGGACCGGCGCGAACCTGCATGATTCCGGCGTCGCCGGCGGACACGTCGGTCTGATGCGCACCGGCACGATCACCGATGGCCAGTCGATGGATGTCAAGACCGTCTCTGCCATGCGTGCGGCAGGCGGTTATGCGGGCACGATGGAATCCGGCTCGGCATCCTCGTTCGGCTCTATCCAACTATTCGGCGACAAAGGCATCAAACTTGATTTGGGACAGATGCTCGACGTGGCACAGGCATTTGTGCCCGTCGTCAAATCTTCGAGCGTGGCCGGCTACCGCAAGGGTATGAAGGTCGTGGCCACCGGTGAAGACATCACGCACGGTACCGGTAATGCCGGAGGCTATGCCGGTCTCGCGGTCGGTGGCCAGATCTGGGGCGATCTCGGCCAGAACGGCCAGAAGCTTGTCAAGGGTGTCACCGCTGCTGGTGCCAACGTTTCCAACCTGCGCAAGGTGGAAGGCCGCAACAACGTCGGCGGATTCATCGGCGTGGCCACTGCCGGCGCGGTCGCGGATGTGGACACCAACGCATCCGAGGGATTCCTGCAAGGAATCCTCGACTCGCTGGTCTCGACCCCGGCAAGTCTGGTCAGCGTATTGCAGGCCACGGTTACGACGATTCGCGGTGCACATGTGAGCTCGGATGACCCGGCATGGGGATACACGGTCGACGGCGCATATGAGACCAAGGACGATAAGGGTAACACCACAACCAAGTATGCCCTGAACGCCGGCGGTTTCGCCGGCTCGCTGCAGGCCTCGATCCTCGGTGACAAGGATTCCGCCAAAGGCACCGGCAGTGAAGCGGATCCGAACAATGACCCAGCCGCACTTACAGTCACCGGGCTGCGCGCCGTTGAAGGCGGGCAATACGCGGGCGGCTTCTTCGGCCTTGCCGATGTGTCCAGCGTCGCTTCCGTCGGCGGCGGCGAGGCCGGCGATAAGCAGAATACCAACCTGCTGCTCAAACTGCTCAAGGTCGGCAACGTGGGCGTGCTCGAAGCATTCCGCACCTTCATCTATGACGGTCGGATCAACGGTGTGAGCGACGGCATCCAGATTGTCGCCCATGATTCCACCACAAAGGGCATGCTTGACTCGAAGCGTTACACCGGTGCGGCCGGTGGCTTCGGCGGTGGGCTGATCAATGGCTCTGTGAAGCAGTCTGCGGTCACCAACCTCAACAGTGTGACCGGCGTGAACTACGTGGGCGGCTTCATCGGGCATCTTGGCAAATCCGGCACGGTCGCCGCCGACAATGCACAGCTCGGCACAGATGCGCTCAATCTGCTTGGTGCCACGGCCGGCGTACTTGACATCTGGGGCTCGCACGTTGGCGATTCGCGCGTCATCGGCATCCCGGACGGTTATACCGTCACCGCCACACACCATGGCGACAATTACGGCAAAGCCACCGACAAGGCTACCGGACGCGAGGTCGCAGGCGGTTTTGTTGGATACGCGGATTTGGCCAGGGTGAAGGGCTGCGCGTCTGACAATCTCAAGAAGGTCACTAGCGGTGAGATTGCCGGCGGATTCGTCGGTGAAACCAGCCGTGCCTATTTGGTTGACGCGAAGGTCAACTCTGTACTTGTGGAACTGCTGCTGCATGTGGTGAACGCGCTGGTCAAGCTCCTGTACCTCGACAAGGCGGAACAGGTCGGCGTCATCGATTTAGGCAAGTGGTTCCCGGCCATCTTCGGCAAGGTATTCGATCTCAAGGTGCTTTCGGAAGGCAACGTGCTGTACGTGAACCTGTTCGGACTGAAGGTGAGCGTTGCTCTGTCCAAGGCTGATGATGAAAACCAGCAGCAGACCGACGTGGCGATTGTCACCATCGGCGATAGTGTCATCAAACTGCCTTGCAGCAAAGACGGCATTGATATGAATGGGTCGAGCAGCAACCTGACCGTCCAACTCATCAAGGGCAACCGTACTCGCGTGGAACAGTCCACCGTAACGGGCATCGCCAGTGGCTATGACGTGTTCGGCGGAGGGGCAACTCAGGACACCGACGGTGTGAAGGATCTTTCCACAGGCTACACGGGCGGCTTCGCCGGACTGAACGACGAAGGCGTGCTGGCAGACGACCACATGGTCTACGCCGACACGATCCGCGGTGCCAGCGGACTGGTCGACCCGTTCTCGAACACCAAACTCAAGTCCGTATGGGACTTCAACACCATGAGCAACATCCTCGGACCGGTCGATGACGGCAACGGCGACAAGGCATACAACACCTATCGCATTTACCGCAAGGCGGCCGCGAACGCTAGTGAGGCCCGCACCTCCGCACAGGACGGCAACAAGATCTTCTCGCAGAAGAACACGGCAGACGATGCGCTGAACACCGGACTCGATCGTTGGGAAGTGAAGCTGTTCGACGTGGTCAACACATACGACAGCAGCGCTGTGCACAGCTCCGCATCCGGCGACGCCGGCACCACTTGGGTCGGCATTAAGGACGCCGTGGTCGACTCCACGGACGGCAGCACCAAGACGAAGCTCGATGCCTACCAGTCCCCGGCCAAGGCAGTGCTCATGCTCGACGCGACCGTGACCGACAACAACGGCGGACTCACCCCCGAACCGGACGACGGCCAGGACCCGTGCGGCAAGGACGGTTGCCAAACCATTGACCTGACCGTCCAGAAGATATGGAAGGACGGCAACCTCGAACGGCCGCAGTCGGTCGAACTGAAGATCGCCGCGCACTATACCGATGGCAGTGGCAATACGGTGACGCCGCAGACGATTCAATGCTTCGGCGCGGATTGCACAACCGTGACGCAGAAGAATCCATGGACGGTGACGTTGGACTCCTCCGATGCCTCTTCCTGGAGCAACACCTGGCGCAAGGTGATTCAAGGACTGCCGGTCGCATTCGTGGATGGACAGGATGCCAACGGCAAGGACATCGTGCGTTACTACACGTACACCGTGGAAGAAACCGCCGTGACCTATAAGGACGGCGATACCACCAAGACCATTAAGCCCGCGGAGGCCGGATACCAAGTATCGGTCTCCTACAACACCAAGGAACGCGTGGCCATTGTTACCAATGCGGCGTTGCTTCCGGATACGGGAGGCGCGGGCACGATGTGGTTCCTGATGTTCGGCTTGCTGCTTATGGGAGCTGGCGTGGTCTGGTACGTGCGTAATCAACGCGTTCAATCCGGCACAGTCCGCTCGGGCTCCAGCCGTATACGAAAGCGAGGTGCCCATGCCTCGTGACGACCACATAGACAAACCGTACCTGCCAAACAGAAAAGATTTCCATCTAGAGAAAGGAACAGTAATGAAATCACTGATGAAAAAGGTTTTCGCTGCCGCCGCGGCGATTGCCACCGTATTTGGATTGGCTGCGACGACAGTCGCCACGGCCAACGCAGCGGGTGGTAATGCCACGCTGACGGTCAGCACTAAAGACGCGAAGTTCGCCGGTAAGACCGTGAACGCCTACAAGATGTTCTCCGCCACCGTGAGCAGTGACGGCGGGGCTGTCTCCCACACGTTGAATGACGCGTGGAAGCCGTTCTTCAAGAACTCCGTCGGACTAACTGATGTTACCGACACGAACGTCAACGATAAAGCAAACGACTACGTATCCAAGCTGAAAGATAGTGCCTTGACTGCTTTCGCTGCCAAGGCATCGAACTGGGCGCAGACCAACAACATCACGGCTGACGCGACCGCTACGGTATCTAAGAATGCTGTCACGGACGGTAAGTACACTGCGACGTTCACTAATCTCGACTACGGCTACTACGTGGTCGCTGTGCCGGGTGCTACCGTGGCCGACACCAACAGTCAATACGCCGCGCTAGTTCGCGTTCATAGCACCAGTGTGGATGCCGAGATTAAGGGCGCCCTGCCTACCGTCGACAAGAAGGTACAGGTAAACGGCACTGGTAAGGACGCCACCGACGCGAAGATTGGTGATACCCTGACCTTTACCCTGACCTCCACCATTCCGGACATGTCCGCCTATAACACCTACACCTTCAACTTCAAGGATACGTTGTCTAAGGGTCTCACCTTTGGACAAGTCACTTCCGTTAAGGTCGGAGATACGACACTGACCAAGGACACTGACTACACCGTCACCACTGCTCCTGCGGACTCCGGCAAAACGCTTCTTACTGTCGCCATGAAGGACTTCAAGACCAAGCAGCAGGCCAATGCCGGCAAGAAGATCACCGTCACCTACACGGCCACGCTGAACAAGGATGCTGTTGTGGGCGGTGCTGGTAACGTCAACTCCGCAACGATTCAGTACTCCAACAACCCGAGCACCAATGGCACCGGTGAGTCCGAACCCAGCAAGGTTCGTGTCTTCACTTATGGCTTCACCGTCGATAAGTACACTGGTAAAAATTATGATGATACCGCTACTCGACTTGCTGGTGCTGAGTTCACACTCGCACATAAGGGCGGCACTGCTATTAGCTTCGTGAAAGTCGCTGATAGTGCGACCCAGAACGCTGTATACCGTGTAGCTAAGGCTGATGAGGCAGGTGCTACGACGACTATCACCACTCCTGCAAACGGTAAGGTTGAATTCCGGGGACTGGAGAACGGCGAGTACACGCTCACCGAGACCAAAGCGCCGGCCGGCTACAACAAGCTCGCCAGTGCCATCGGCGTGAAGGTTGATGGCCAGAACAACGGCACTGACACCACGAATGCCACCGTCACCATCACCTACAACAACGACAATGGCAACGACTACAACCAGACCGCATCGAACGGTGTCATCCCGGTCCAGAACAAGTCCGGTGCTATCCTGCCTGGCACTGGTGGCATGGGTACCATCGCCTTCACGGTGATTGGTGTGCTGGTCATCGCGCTCGGCGTTGCCTGGACTCTCAAGCGCAAGAACGCCTGACGAGCATGGCCGTGTTTTGGGCGTGAAGGGCACACACCCGCTACGCCCACAACACGGTTTCCTCGCGAAAAGAACGCTCGATGAAACGACTGCGCAACATCCTGCCCTTACTGGTCATTCTCGGTGGAATGCTCATTCTGTTCTATCCGACGATCAGCAACTTCCTCATTATGCGCAACGCCAGCCGCGCCGTAAATAACTACGACGCCAGCGTTGAAGCATTGAGCCAGGAACAGTACCAGAAGGTGCTGGATGCTGCGCACGCCTATAACGAAAAGCTCGCCCAGAACGATGCAGGAGAGACCGACGCTCTTGCCAGTGCCGTCAATTCCGCATCCACGGACGAGGAATACAACAGTCTGCTCAATATTGACGGTGACGGCATGATGGGATACATCACTGTGCCTAAGCTCGAGGAGACCTTGCCGATTTATCACGGCACTTCCGAGAAAGTGTTGCAATCCGGCATCGGACATCTCGAACAGACCTCACTGCCAGTTGGTGGCGCGTCCACTCATGCGGCGCTGTCTGGCCACCGGGGCTTGCCCACGGCAAAACTGTTCACGGACTTGAACCTTATGAAAAAAGGCGACAAGTTCTACATCACAATACTTAAAGACACGTATGCGTATCAGGTCGATAAGATCACTACCGTTCTGCCGACCGATACCAAACAACTGGCAATTGAGCCCGGCAAGGATTTGGTCACGCTCATCACTTGTACGCCGTATGCGGTCAATACGCATCGGCTGCTGGTGCGTGGCCATCGCATCCCATACACGCAGCAGCAGCAGGATGACGCCAAATCCACGTTCCACGTGGACATTCCGCTGCAGTACTTGTTGCCGTCTCTTGCACTGATTGCCTTGCTCATCGCATGGCATTTATGGCAGCGCCATGAGCGGCGACGCCGGCAGAGTGGGAGCGCCAAGGTCGCATCTGGTGATTCTGACTCTGCGGATATCGAGCCGGACGGTGACTTGCCTCCTCAGCCAGACAGTACAAATAACCAATCACATTCATCACGGCGGAAAGGACCGGGCAGACATGTTAGACCTGCATAGCGGAAGCGAGTATGGTGCGGCGCGCATTGCTGCCATGATTGCCGCCGCCGTTACTATCGTCCTCACTGTTCTTGCAGCCTTCGGCTCTATGGTGCCGTATGCGCAAGCTGATTCTTTCGGCGCTCTCACCATCAATGCCGTATGGGGCCGAGACACGGCTTCGCCCAAATTGCTTGCCGACGATACCTATTCCATCGTGCGCGTCGCCACCGTCACAACGAACAATGATGGTAGCGTCTCCTCATATAAAACCGTCGGCGATTTTTCCGGCCTCACTGCCGATTGGGAACGCCTGACATCAAGTGAATATCACGATGCTGCCAAGAAGCTCGCTGCGCACGCGGCGAAAAACAAGCTGTACCAGCATTCCGGCACCACTAACGTAGCTGGTCAGCTCACTTTCCAGAATCTGCCGCTCGGCCTATATCTGGTCTCTCGCACGAGCTCGGCGAAAGCCAACAAGGCATACGACTGTGATCCGTTCCTCATCTCGATTCCTGGCAGTGGAGGCACATCCGCTGATCTCAACATCACAGTAGAGCCGAAATTTAGCACTGGAACTCCTGTTGTCCCGCCCGAAGATAACCCGAGCGAGGAGCCGGGCAATCCTGGCCTTATCGGTCGTACGGGTGCCGCCGTAGGCAGCATTGCCGCGGCAGCGGGGCTCATGTTACTTGTTGCGTTCATTTTGTTCAGATTGCGCATGAGGCGCCGCATACGGGACGTCAATTCGGCCGGCAAATCCCATACAGATGATTTATTCGTATGCGAGAATAACGCGCCGAAGTCGCCGCTACTCGCTGCACTTCCCAAGCACCACGTAGAATCGAACACATGGAGTTGAACGATTTGCCTCAGATGGATCCGCGCGCGCTGAAGGCCACGTCCGTCAAAGCCGAAGACGAACATGCCAGTTCAGCTGAGCCGCAAGCATTGAAGATCACCGCCGCCAGCTCGAACCCGAAGATGTTCACGCTGCCCTGGCATAAGCCCCTGGCCACCTGGCCCGAGGACCTGCTGGCCAACCTGCCGCGAGGCATCTCCCGCCACGTGGTGCGTTTTGTGCACGTGGGCGACGAGGTGTACGCCATGAAAGAGATCACCCGTCAGGTGGCCGAGCGCGAGTATGAGATTCTGCGCCGACTGCAGAAGCTCGAGTTGCCGACCGTCATCCCGATTGCCGTGGTCACCGGTCGTCATGACCGCAATGGCGAACCGCTGGAAGCGATTCTGGTCACCCGTCACCTGAAGTTCTCACTGCCGTACCGCGCGCTGTTCGCCCGCAATCTCCAGCCGGATACTGCCGAGCGTTTGATCGACGCCCTTGCCGTGCTGCTGGTTCGCCTGCACTTGGCCGGCTTCTACTGGGGCGATGTGTCGCTGTCGAACGTCCTGTTCCTGCGTGATGCCGACGCGTTTTCCGCCTTCCTGGTGGACGCCGAAACCGGTGATTTGCAGGTGCAGCTTACCGATGGCCAGCGTGAATACGATATCGACTTGGCTCGCACCAACATCATCGGTGAATTGATGGATTTGGCTTCTGGCCGTCTGCTGCCGAGCGACGTGGACGAGATCGAGGTGGGCAACCGTCTGGTCGACCGCTACCACTCGTTGTGGAGCACGCTGACCGACACCGACAAGTTCGGCCCGGATGAGATGTGGAAGATCGAGCAGCGCGTCAACAAGCTCAACGACCTGGGCTTCGACGTGGACGAGCTGGAGATGAAGACCGCGGAGGACGGCAAACGTGTGCTGGTCCGCCCGCGCGTGGTCGATGCCGGCTATGCGTCGCGCAAGCTTCTGCGACTGACCGGTTTAGATGTGCAGGAGAATCAGGCGCGGCGCCTGCTCAACGATCTGGATGCGTACCGTGCCTCCACGTGGCGTGAAGGCGAGGAGTTGGAGATCGTCGCCACCGATTGGATGCGTGAGGTGTATGAGCCGACTGTGCGTATGATTCCACGTGAATATCGTTCGCAGATCGAGCCGGCACAGTTCTTCCATGAGGTGCTGGATCACCGCTGGTTCCTTGCCGAGAAGGCCGGCCACGACGTGCCGATGGGCGAGGCTGTGGAAAGCTACATCCAATCCGTGCTGCCGAACTACAAGCTGGATGACAAAGCCGTGAACGAGCTCAACGCTGAAGCGGATTCCGGCGTGGTCGACGATGAGGCGAATTACGAAAAGCCCATCGACGATGATGATTACAATCCCGACGACGATCCTGATGCCGCGGTGTGGAGCCACTGATATGTGGAGCTGCTGAGCGGAACCGGACGGGGTGGTGCGCCGATTGCGGCGGCCACCCCGATTTTCGTTCCGCTCGATGACCCCGCCGGCAGCAGGGGGGAGATATGGGTATTACTTCGTGGCGGCTGCCGCTGCTTCGCGACGGGCGCGGGCGACCGCGTACAGGCTGATACCGGCTGCGACCGAGGCGTTCAGAGACTCCACCATGGACGTGATCGGAATGCCGGCGATCGCGTCGCACGACTCGCGCACGAGTCGGCTCAGTCCCTTGCCTTCTGAACCGAGCACGACGATCAGCGGATCGGTCTCGAAACCGGTTTCGCCGACCAGCTTATCGCCGCCGCCGTCTAGGCCGACCGTGTAATATCCACGTTCGCGCATGCTTTCGATGGCCTTGGTGAGGTTCACCACGCGAGCCACCGGGATATGCGCCGCGGCACCGGCCGATACCTTCCACGCGGCAGCGGTGACCGAAGCGGAACGACGCTCCGGCAGAATCACGCCGTTGGCACCGAAGGCGGCGGCCGAACGAATCACCGCACCCAGGTTCTGCGGGTCGGTCACGCCGTCGAGCGCGATGAACAGCGGGCGTGCGTTGATGCGCGCACTCGGCGAATTCACCACGTCCATGGCCTTGGCCTTGCGCTCGGCGATATCCGCCAGCTCGGCGAGAGACGAATACTGGTACGGCTGCACTTTGAGCACGACGCCCTGATGGTTCGACGACCGGGCGATGCGATCCATTTCCAGACGGTCGGCCTCCAGCAGGTGCAGGCTTTGTGCGCCGGCGAGCTTGATGATCTCGCGTGTACGGTCATCATGCTCGATACGTGTCGCGATATACAGCTGCATGCTGGGGACGCCGACGCGCAGCGCCTCCAGCACGGCATTGCGGCCGATGACCAGATCGTCCGAATCGGACGTGAACTTCGCGGCGCGACGGCGGGCTGCCAGTCGTGGATCTGCCATCTTGCGACGGTTCGTCGCCTGCTTGGCCTTGTATGCCTTGTGATACACGCGATCCTCGGCTTTGGGCGTCGGCCCCTTGCCGCGTAGCGCATTGCGGTGTTTTCCTCCCGACCCCTTGGTCGGACCTTTCTTGATTGCCATACGTGCCATTGTCCCAGACCCCCACGCCAAACAGCTATTCGCGGCGCGCGAATCGCCCCAATCTCCTGAGAGACTCGGTTTGCGTTCCTAAGTGCGCGCCGGAACGCCGAGTGCGCGAACATAGGAACGCAGATCGCATAGTTTGCGTTCCTAAGTGCGCAAAGTTGTCGTTTCGGCGCGCACTTAGGAACGGAACGCAGCTCGTCCGGTTCCGAAGCCGCCGGAGTTCCTTGCCTTGGCACGTATGATGAATGCAGGATCGGGCGGCGTCATTCACACCCGGAGAGCCAGAAGGCCTTGCGATGGTCGATGTGAGCAGGGAGTGCTGCGAGCGGTATTTCGGCATGGACGACGAACTGTTCGATTACACCATGGCGACGCTCCGCTGGCTGCTCGCGCTGTGTGAGCGTGTCGCCTGAAATCGTTCGCGGAATGCGGATATTTGGACAACACGTAAAGGGCTGTTTCGCCAAGCGATGACGGGTTTGTGGAATAATGGCAACAGTATGCATCGGCAGCAGTTGCGCCGGTGCCCATAACCGCGCAGCTTTATCGAGATGACCGGGGGAGGGGACGATCCCGGTGATCGTGAGGGCTGACTACTCCGCGGCTATATCAAGGAGACCATTATGGTTGATCACACAAATGATCAATCCACAGGCGTGCAGTCGCAGGAAGGCCTGCTTCACGACGTCGATCCCAGCTTGACCGAGACGAACGAAGTCGCCAAGGCGCTGGATGTGGATACCAATACCGGCCTGAGCTCCGCCGAGGCGCAGCGCCGGTTGGAGAAATTCGGCCCGAACCAGTTGGCCAGCGCGCCGCCCGTACCCAAGTGGAAGAAGTTCCTGGCGCAGTTCCAGGATCCGCTGGTGTACCTGCTGCTTGCCGCCACTGTCATCTCACTGATCGCATGGTTCATCGAGCGCTCGCACGGAACGGCCGGCGAAGTGCTGCCGTTCGACGCCATCGTCATCATCCTGATCCTGATCGTCAACGCGGTGCTGGGCTATATTCAGGAGGCCCGTGCCGAGCAGGCGGTGGAGGCGCTCGCCCAAATGACGGCACCGCAGACCTCCGTGCTGCGTGACGGCAAAATCGTGCACATCAACACCGCCGACGTGGTTCCCGGCGACATCGTGGTGCTTGGCGAAGGCGATACCGTCTCCGCCGACGGGCGTCTGTTCGCCGCCGCGTCGCTGCGCATCGCCGAGGCGAGCCTGACCGGCGAATCCGTGCCGGTGGGCAAGAAGCCCGACACGCTCGACTCCGCCAAGGCGCTGGGCGACCGCACCAATATGATTTTCAACGGCACGTCCGTCACTCAGGGCACCGGCCGCGCGATCGTGACCGGAACCGGCATGAACACGCAGGTCGGCAAGATCGCCGACATGCTGTCGCAGACCGATGACGAGGATACCCCGCTGCAGAAGGAGATGACCCACGTCTCCAAGATCCTGGGCATTGCCGTGTGCATCATCGCGGCCGTCGTGCTCGTCGCGCTGTTCATCACGCAGGGCTTCCACAAGATGCCCGACGATCTCATCGACTCGCTGCTGCTGGCCGTTTCGCTGGCCGTCGCCGCAGTGCCGGAAGGTCTTGCGACGATTCTGACGGTTGTTCTCGCGCTCGGCGTGCAGCGCATGGCCAAGCACAACGCCATCGTCAAGAAGCTGAGCTCCGTGGAAACGCTGGGATCCGCTTCAGTGATCTGCTCCGACAAGACCGGTACGCTCACGCGTAACGAGATGACCGTCGAGCGCATCGTCACCCCGAGCGGTGAAGTGCAGCTCACCGGCACCGGTTACGAGCCCAAGGGCAAGATGCTGGGCATGGGTGGCGACGCCATCGAGGAGAGCGCTCCGGTCAACGCCGAAGCCCTGCGCACCATCGCCGTCGGAGCGTTTGCCAACGACGGTGACTTGCGTCAGAACGATGCCGGCCAGTGGGAGATCGTCGGCGACCCGACCGAGGTGTCGCTCGTCGTCGCCTCCCGCAAGATCAAGGCCGACCGCGCCCTCGGCAAGCTCGACCGTGTGGCCGAGGTTCCGTTCACGTCCGAGCGCAAGCGTATGGCCGTGATCGGCAAGGACAGCAGCGACAACGGCAACCTGAGCGTCTATGCAAAGGGCGCGCCCGATGTGCTGCTCGGCTACTGCACGCGCATCGCGGTTGGCGACGCCGTCCGCCCGATGACCGAAGGCGACCGCCAGGAGATTCTCGCGACCGTCGAGCGTCTGTCCGGCGAGGCATACCGCACGCTGGGTGAGGCGTACCGCCCGCTCGGCACCACATCCCTGGCCGATATCCCCGGCATCAAGACCAATGCAGCCGGCCAGGTGACCGACATCTCCGAGCAGAGCGACGTCATCGAGCGTGACCTGATCTGGGCCGGCATGGTCGGCATCATCGACCCGCCGCGCACCGAAGTGCGTGATTCCGTGGCCGAAGCGCATCGCGCCGGCATCCGCACGGTGATGATCACCGGCGACCACCCGCTCACCGCGGCCCGCATCGCTTCCGATCTGGGCATCATCGAAAAGGGCGGCAAGGCCCTCACCGGCGATCAGCTCGACGCGATGCCCGACGAGGCGGCGTTCGACAAGGCGACTTCCGAGGTCTCCGTGTACGCCCGCGTGGCCCCCGAGCACAAGCTCAAGATCGTGGAGTCGCTGCAGCGCCAGGGCAACATCGCCGCCATGACCGGCGACGGTGTCAACGACGCCCCGGCCGTCAAGTCCGCCGACATCGGCGTGGCGATGGGCATCACCGGCACCGAGGTGACCAAGGAATCCGCGAAGATGATTCTCGCGGACGACAACTTCTCCACCATCGTCGCCGCCGTGCGCGAAGGCCGTGTGATCTTCGACAACATCCGCAAGTTCCTGCGCTACCTGCTGAGCTCCAACGTGGGCGAGGTGTTCACCGTGTTCGGCGGCGTCATGCTCGCCGGCGTGCTTGGCATCACGCAGCCGGGAACCACCGGTGTCGCCGTGCCGCTGCTTGCCACGCAGCTGCTGTGGATCAACCTGCTGACCGACGCCGCCCCGGCGCTCGCGATGGGTGTCGACCCGCAGACCGATGACGTGATGGCACGCAGCCCGCGCAAGCTCACCGACCGCGTGATCGACAGGGACATGTGGATCGATATCGCGTTCATCGGCATCATCATGGCGGCCGTCACCTTGATCGGCATGGACATGCACCTTGAAGGTGGCCTGTTCACCGACCGCTCCATCGGCGGCACCCACGAATTCCAGATGATCGAGGCCCGTACAATGGGCTTCACGATTCTCGTGTTTGCGCAGCTGTTCAACGCGATCGCATCGCGTTCCGCACGTCAGTCCGCGTTCGTCGGCCTGTTCTCCAACAAGTGGCTGTGGGGGGCGATCGGCCTGTCTGTCGTGCTGCAGCTCGTGGTGATCTACGTGCCGTTCCTCAACTCCGCGTTCGGCACCACGCCGCTCGGACCGTGGGCATGGGTCGAGTGCATCTGCCTCGCCGCGGTCGTGCTGATCGCCTCGGAAATCTACAAGGCGATCATGCGCGCCATCGACCGCAAGCGCGGCATCATGGCATAACAATGCCATAAGCCTCCACCGGCGTCAGGGCTCCCGCTCTCCACATCGGAAAACGGGAGCCCTTCTCATACCCCGGAATCGCTGAATATGCGGTGACATGACGGAACGATGTCGTAGCATCGGAGGCGAACCATATATCAATGGCATGTTCCGAAGGGATTCGCAATGTCACTCATCGAACAATTCCATGGCGCCGCCGCCGATGGAACGGAACTCACCGCTATTTATGCTGAGCAGCCGGCTGCTGATGTGGCGTTCGCGCTGATCTTCGCCGGTCACGGTCTTCCGCGCTTCGTGCACTGGGGCCGCCCGCTCGCGGCGCCGGGAACCGTACTCGCCGCATACGACGCCCTGCGGCCGCAGCGCGTGTCCGGTGCGCTGGACGAGACCACCTGGCCAAGCATCATGCCCACGCAAAGCGAGTCGTGGATAGGGGCACCGCGACTGGATATCCGGCGCGCCGGCGTAACGCCGTTCTGTGCATTCACGGTGACCGGCATCGCAATCCGTCAGGACGAACGCCAAGGCGTTGACGTGTCTGACGGCGTGGACGGTGCCGCGCATACCGTCACGCAACAGGTGCCGGTCGTCACCGTGACCGCGTCGGATACCGAGCAGGGCGTGGAACTGTCATGGACGGTCGAACTGTTGCCCGGCGGACTGATCAGACAGCGCACCACGCTGCGTAATCTTCCAGCCGGTAATCTTCCGACCGGTGACTTGGAAGTCGGTAAAGTCGAACTCGGCTTCCCGCTCCCGGCACTTGCCACGGAGATACTCACCACCACCGGCCATCATCTGCGCGAACGCAGCCCGCAGCGGCAGCCGCTGACCGAAGGACGCTTCGAGAAGGTCTCGATGGCGGGGCGCCCAGGTTTTGACGCCTCTCTGTTGCTTTCCGCGGGCGAGCCCGGCTTCGGGTTCGAGCATGGCGAGGTCTATTCGGTGCATGTGGGCTGGAGCGGCAATTCCGTGCTGTCGGCAGAGCGTCAGCCGTATACGACCGGTCTGATTGGCGGCGGCGAGGTGCTGCTCGGCGGCGAGGCCACGCTCGCCCGCGGCGAAACGTACACCACCCCGTGGCTGTACGGGTCGTACGGTGACGGGCTCAACGAGGTGGCTGCGAGATTCCATGATTACGTGCGCTCCTGTCACCCGGATCTCGCCGTCAAGCCGCGTCCGGTGATTCTCAACACGTGGGAGGCCGTGTATTTCGACCATGACTACGACACGTTGAAGGCTCTGGCCGATAAGGCCGGGGATTCCGGCGTCGAACGGTTCGTGGTGGATGACGGCTGGTTCGGCTCCCCCCCCGGACCCACCACCGGGATTGGTC
>OAUP01000312.1_pt1 | contig 20790 bp, 14 predicted proteins | sample 1476301 | NCBI WGS metagenome assembly OAUP01 (sample SAMEA2580055, study PRJEB22360) | human gut metagenome | biome: human gut; feature: human-associated habitat; material: faeces | place: Denmark | collected 2008/2010 | reverse complement strand
TATAGTAGAATTATTAACTCAAGTCAATAGATTCTTTCAAAAAATAGAAAAACTCAAGAACTTAAATCCTTGAGTTGCTTCATTTAGTCTTTCTTTACAGGAATTTCCTTAATAACACGCGCAGGGTTTCCACCTAGCACCACATTGTCACCGAAGGACTTAGTCACAACAGCGCCTGCCCCAGCTACTACATTATCCCCTAGGGTAACGCCAGGAAGGATGGTCACGCCTCCACCAGCCCAGAAATTATCACCAATCGTAATAGGTGCTCCGTACTCAAGGCCTGAATTACGCTCGGTTGGATCAAGCGGATGTAAGGGCGTCAAAAACTGACAATTAGGGCCAATCATGGCATTGTCACCAATCCTGATAGGACAGACGTCTAGCATAGTCAAGTTCCAGTTAGAATAAAAATTTTCACCGATATGAATATTAACACCGTAATCCGTAACGAACTGAGGATTCATGGCAAGATTTTCACCAGTCGAACCAAACCAAGATTTGACAATTTCAGCTCTCTTGAGACGGTCAGGTTCCCCATTAAAGGCCCATTGTTTTTCTCTCGATTTAGCTGCTAGGGCACGTAACTCAGGGTCGCTAGGTTTATAAAACTCACCCGAAATCATTTTTTCATATTCTGTCGGCATGGCATACTCCTTTTGTGGTTGTTTTCCTATATTGTAGTATAGAAGTGATGTTACCACAAGTGAATGGATATAAACTAGCTAATAATCTCAACTAAAAAACCATTACTAAATATAAATTGTAACCATAGCTCCATTATTTTCATTAGAAAGTTTCAGTTCCCAATCATGAAGTTCTACGACTCTTTTTACAAAAGATAACCCTATTCCAAAATGGTGATTCTGAGAGTCTTTTCCTGATTGATTATCTTGGTAAAAGAGCGATCCTACATTATCAATCATATTAGCCGAGAACCTTGAGCCATCATTCCAAACCGATAAAACAATCTTATTTTGCTCAGATGATAATTTTATAACTATCCTTGGCATCATTGATTGACTATAGGACATTGCATTATTCACAAGATTAGTAAGTGCTCTTAAGAATAATACTAAGTCAATATGAATAGTAGTATCAGATGGGGTTTCATTCAATACATTTAAAACACAAGTCCCAGTTGTCAGAGGAGTTAATTCTCTAATCAAACATGACGCAAGCTGCTCCGAAGTAATATGCTCTTTATTGATATTATCTTTATAAAATGTTTTTGAATATTGAATAAATTGATTAAAATAATTATCTAGTTGTTGACTTGAAGATTCGATATCTAATAAGCATTGAGTTAACTCAGGAGACAAATCAAATGTTTGAAGATACTCAGCATTACCTGAAATTATTGTTAGAGGTGTCTTTAAATCATGTGCTGCGGAAGACACTCTGAACATTAGCTCTTGCTTTTGTTTTTTCTCTTTTTCAAGCATCTTTTGAATTTTATCCTGCATCTTCATAATATGTTCTTTTGTCTCAATAAATTCAAATAACCTTAGTGGCTTAGAGTATTTGTTATTGTCTGAATATAAGCTTTGTTCATATACTGTCTTCATCTCTCTCTGAATTTCATATAGAAGTTTTTGTACATTTCTTACAATTATAACAGCTAAAATGACACAAAGATAAATCCACGAGCTAACACTAAAAAACATAGTAAAGCTATTCACATTGTTAGCATTAATTCCTTCAACCGCTGTAAATAGGGCAGGAATAATGTAAAAAAAAACAAATGCATAACAAAAATTGAAAAATAATTTTCAAATAAGTTGCTCTTATCAACTGCTTTAATGTTATTGATTTTGCCATTTATATCCCCCACCCCAAAGAGTTTTAATTGGATCAATACCATAAGGTTTCAATTTTTGTCGAATCTGATAGATATACTCTGTAATACTTCGGTACTGAACTTCTGAACTTTGAGGGTACAAATATTCATAAAGCTCCTCTACACTAAAGATTTTAGTTTGATAGGTAAACAACAAATATAATAAATTAAATTCCCTTCTCGAAAGAGAAATACTATTACCGTCTACTATTAATTCCTTTCCTACCCTATCAAATTGAAGTAAACCACTAGTCTCAGTATCTCCGACAGAAAGTAGCCTTTTATCTCTTCTAATATGCATTTTGACTCTTGCAACCAACTCCTTCATACCGAATGGTTTGGTAATAAAATCATCTGCACCTATTCCAATAGCTTCAACAATATCTTCTTCAAGGTTTTTAGCAGTTATAAAAATTATGGGTGTTTGAATCTGACTTCTGATCCTACTACAAATATCAATACCACTCACTGGCATCATTATATCCAGTAAAATCAAATCAAATCCTATGAAGTCACAAAGGTTAATATCTTCAACAGAATTTCTAGTTTCAACTACATAGGAGTTTTTCTCCAGAATATTCTTAATCAATCTTAAAATTTTTAAATCATCGTCAATAACTAGAATTTTAGACTTTACCATTTTTTCCCTCGTACGTTTTGAATATATTGTAACATAATTAAAAATCGAAAATACATTTCAAAAATAGCATATAATTGATAATTCAATAAATTGAGTTTCTACCAAATCTCAATAATGCTCATTTTTAAGTAACAGAATATGTGCTCCAAAGTCTTGTATCTATTTTTCAGTCAATCTATCTAAATTCGATGTTGTCTCATCTAAAAAAACAATCTTTATTTGGCTTACTTTAAAAATTCCTTTCTAATAAGGCAATAACTCGTAAAGAATAATCCAAAAAGCCAAATTATAAATACAATAAAACGAATTATAGAATAATTTGTATGTATTAGCTGAAAAACTAAATCATATATTATTACACTTGAAGCTATTGGTAAAACCCTATCTATAAAAGGCAACACGAGTATAGGAAATAATAGCAAAATTGCAAGTGCAATCATTGAATTACCGCATAAAAAGGAAAAAGAGTAACCCGCTAAAAAGTACACAACTGAACCAAACAAGTAATAATAAAAATTTACTTCACTATGAATACCCTGACTAAACATCATTACTATTAAACCTGCTAATACTGACTGTGTTAAACATTCTAGTAGATCTATTAATAATATGTATAATGCTGCCTTCACCCTACTTCCGTTGTTCAGGTAAACTTGCTTATAACTTTGTGTCCTAAATTCTACACTTGCATTTAAAACTCCATTCCCTAAAAAAGAGAAAGATATTATAGTTAATAAAACAGAACTGTTAAAAGTGATAGAATCTTCATTAACTTCGAATTTTAGATATCTTAATAAACTTATTATAATAACAAATACTAACTGAAATAATAAATAAACCTGTATAGGTAATAAACTATATTTTTTATATAATAAGCTATGCAATTGGCTTTTCATTCTTCTTCCCCCATTTTATTTTTTCTAAATAAAATAAACAAATCGTAGTAAGGAAAGTTTCAAATAATAGAAGAATCGCTCCATATAATTGAGTTGTCTGACCGGCTTCGACCCTACCAAAAGCAAAAGACTTAGCTCCAATTAAAGGTAATAAATTATCTAAAATAGGAGAAATTGCCTTAAGTATGCCTGATAAAGAAAAAACTAACAATAAAACTATCACAATCAAAGAAGGAATTGATCTTTTTGTTATTTTTACAAGTAATAGAGAGAGTAAATTAAGTGTAATTGTAAAAGCTCCTAGTCTAGTGATAACATCAAGCATTAAACCTATAGACAGAATACTTTGTAACTTACTAACTAACATGAATTTTAGAAGTAATGCATTTAATAAAAACAACGTAAAGGTCGTCATTATTGAAATAACAATTATACTAAATATCTGTGAAAACAACCTTATTTTCCAGTTAGCACAAATTAGTGATGAAAACTCATCCTCACCAAATTGATAATCAGTTGCTAGAATTAATGCTGACAATATAGGCAAAAATAACACGGTTGCTTGATAAGGAGATGATAAAATAGCATCTCTCACCGTTCTATAAGGAGTCTCAATTACATTTTGATCAATATTTACTGAGTTGGCAGCACCAGTGTGTAGTGCATTAATGACTTGAATATTTTGATAGGTGAAAAACAAACTAACTACAACTAGGATAAAAAATCCCATTTTAAATAAAGTTAGATGGCTATATTTATATAAATACCCCTTAATAACTTGACTTAACATTTTATACTACTCCTTTCATGTACAGAGCTAAAATAGGCGTTTTCAAAACTATCATATTGCTTCAATACTTGCTCACATTTGTCATTTAAAACAACATGACCATTTGAAATACCTACAACTCTATCTACGGTTAATTCAAGTTCACTCATATAATGGCTAGTTAATAGTACTGTTTTTCCTTGTTTCACAAAGTCTTTGAGAAACTCTCTTAACCAACGGATTCCCTCTGGGTCCAACCCATTAATAGGTTCGTCTAAAATCAAAATATCTGGGTCTGCAAGTATTGCTGTTGCCAAGCCTAATCTTTGCTTCATTCCTAAAGAATAATCTTTGATTTTCTTCTTACCAACATCTTTTAATCCAACAATTTCTAAACATTCAGTACAACGTTGCTTATTTAGTCCACAAGAAAGTGCAATCCATCTTAATTGCTCATAACCAGTTCTACTTGGATAAGGTTGATAACTATCTAAAAAAGTTCCTACTATTGAGATTGGCTCAGCTCCTAACTCACTATATGTTGTTCCTAAAATAGTTGCCTTTCCACTATCAGCTGACTCCAACCCTAATAGTATTTTTATTAGGGTTGATTTCCCAGAACCATTAGGTCCGATCAAACCAGTAATTTCACCTTTATTAGCTTGAAAAGTTATATTTGATAATACAACTTTGTCATTATATGTTTTATTTAAATTAGTAATATTAATCATTTTGCTTTCCTTTGACGAATAGAACCTTTTGAAATTTCATAAATTAATGCTTTCACCAATAGGCTTATTATCAAGCTCCACCCATGCATATGCATTAAAAGGGGAAGTTTTAAAATCTGAAACCCAATCTGGAGAATGTCTTGTTATAGTGAAGGTACCTTTCACTATAATTGTAGTTTATCAATATCTTTTCGGAAAAAAATCAGAGTTAATAGGTTTACATATTTTTAATAAAAAAATGTTCTGAGATAGTCTTTAAACATCTTATTTTAGATAAGAAACAATCCACAAAAAAAAACAAGTGCTCTATGCAACTTGAGTTTTTCTTTGGCGTTATAATTTCTGTAGTGGTTAAAACTATTGTAGAGGTTATAGAGCTTTTGAATGTACACAAAAATTCCCATAAGAACTGTAACGAAAAGCGACCAAACCATCATTAGGAAGAACTCATGAGACTTATTAAGAATACCACAGAATTAATCGGAATTAAAGATCCAAATATCATTGTTTCACTCGTTTTGAAACTGATACCCACATTGAGATTCAAGCAAAACTCGATTATCCTGAACCATCATGCCCTCATTGACAAGAAAAGGCTAATTTGCTTTTGTGGCGTAAAACTCCCATACCAAAGCAAGTAAAGTCTTTATTCTACTTAATTATATATCGATGGTCTCACCTACAGCTAAAACCTTATAGCCTGCTGCTTCAACTTCTTTTTTAGTTGTCTTGTAATGACTATAATCATCTATATGAATGGGATAAATCCTTTTAGGTTGAAGGAGATCTTTCATTCGATTTAACATCTTCAAGTCCATGGTAAATGGTCCACCAAATGAACCTGATTTTACAGCGCCTAAATTAGCAAATATAGCATCTATATTTTGAGGAACATTTTTTGTTAAACCTGGGTACAAAACAGTATCACCGGTAAAATAAATGACTTTAGTTTCTGACGAACTTGTAATTGATATTTGATAACCATTCACTTTACCAACTATCTTTCGTATGATGTAGTTGCTGGCATGATAAGCTGGTAAAGCTTTAATGGTGATACAGTAGTCAGCCCCTTGAAATGATTGTTCTTCTCCCCATTTTAAAACACTATTATTTAAACATGACACGCCATTTAAGATTTTCTTATTAGGAGAAATGACTGTTTTACCCTTCAAATAATCTTTCCCTACATCATCCAAATGATCTTGATGCCCATGAGTAATTAGCCATACATCAACTTTACTAAGAAGAGACCTATCCTTATGAACATCAGTTTGTTTCTCAGAGACAAATCCTTTAAACCGTACCAAGGTTCCTTTAGGTGATAAATCAGGATCAATTCCGATATAAAATTGATTATCAATAGAGATAACTCCACATGCAACACCACAATAAGTAAACGAAATAGACATAATACCTCTTTTTTTATAACAAGCTGTAAGTTGAAAAACTAGTCATTAACAATAAAGGAATGAGTATTAAGTACATAACACTTGTAACTAGATTATAGTTTTTATCATCACTTTTATCAATACCAGCGTATGTTCGACACCTTCTTTTACGTTTAAAATACTTAGTTTCCACATACCTCAGTTAACCAATCCACAAAAAAATCTCAAGTGCACAAGGCAACTTGAGATTTTCTTTCTGTCTGGGCATGCCTGAGTTATTCAGGGCTTTATATTATTTGTCCTTTTGATCTTTGTGATCTTTTTTATTTTTCTTTTTACGTCCGTTGCGGCCAAGTCCTAGACCTGTTACCGATACGGTGAAGCCTGCGATATTGATAGTTTCTTCAATCTTACCTTTGCTTGCTTCTTCCTCATTTGAGAGATTAATTGGCATCTTGTGTTTAGAGCCTTTACCCTCAGCTTGACTTGAAACAGGTGCTTCAAAGTCATCGCCTGGTCCATAAGTGACTGGTCCATCATGAGATTCCACTTGCTCTTCAACTTGGTCGAGAACTTCTAGGTCTTGGATTTCTTCAACAACGATATCGTCTGCCTTGTCTTCCTTAGGTTTACCGTTAATATCGCCTGTTAATGGGATATAAACAACGGTTTCCTCAAGGTTACGTTGACCTACTGTCTTACCTTCAACCTTGTCCTTATCAGCACTGTAGCCTTCTACTTCAGGGGTGATGACTGTTTCAAACTGACCTTTATTTGAAGTCCAGTAGCTTGAACCAAGCTCTTCACCTGTAACTTTATCAATAGTCAAACTACGTGTCCATTGAGCAGTTTGGATGTTATTGGCAGGAAGTTCTGCTTGTCCATCGCTAGATGTGTAGAGAACTGTGAAGGTTACGTCTTTGATGTAGCTTTCGCGTTCTGGCCATTTGGCACCATCAGGATTTGCTGGGTTGATTGGTGTACCAGCTTCTTGGATGTTATCTGGACCTACTTGAACGGTACCATGACGAAGGGTAACCATGAAGTTTTGGTCAACATGAGAATCGCCATCAAAGATAACGCCGTTTGTGAAGCCATCAGCAAGAAGAGTATAACCACGGTCGCTATAGTACTTGATACGTTCGATTGTTGAGTATTCAATCACTTCACCTGATTTACCAAGCAAGTCGACCACTTCAAGTTTCTTACGAGTTGTACCGTCAACATAAGTGACTGTAGCTTTCTGAGCATCCTTGAGGTAAGTAACCACTTCCATGATTTCAGGAGTTTCCACAGAAACATCTGTCATTTCAGCGACTTCTATACGGTCTGGTGTGAATCCGACAACCTCTGGTGAAGGAACAGCTGAGAAGCCAGCTTGAGTACTTGACCATGCTTCATAATTGATAGCACCTGTCACAAGGTTAACATTAGCCAAACGTTTGAAATCAAGAACTTCAACGTAGTCGTCGCTAGCCAAACCACCTTCTTCGAAGACATACTGGATGGTACGTGTCACATCGGCACGGTTTTCAAGCATCTCTACGCTATTTGGCCAAACTGGGCTATTCACATCATTTGGATCTACGACTTCACCTGCAACTGGTGCTGGCATATCTGGGTCGATAAGAACCAAACGTTCACGAAGAACCACTTCGAAGACTTGGTCAAAGTCAGAGTCACCATTGTAAGTGTGGTCAAAGGCTTCTGCATAACCATCGTTGACAAGTTCATAACCTTGTTTGAGCAAGTTTGCGATTTGTTCATCAGTAGAGTAGTCAATCTTCTCACCTGAGCTTCCGACAACAACATCACGAGTCAATTCTGACTTATCAAGCTCATTCATGTAAAGGATAATAGCTTTTTGCTCATCCTTAGCATAAACCACGTTGGTATCTTGACCTGGGTGTTCTGGAGTAATAAAGGCCTTTTCAGAAATGTAACCAAGAACATCTGGAACGACTGTTTCCATAGCCATGGTTGGATCTTCTGGATCATTGTTATAGCTTGGAGTAGGTGCATTTTCAATAGGTGTACCATACTCATCTACTGGAATAATCTTACCAAGTTCTGTGTAAGTAACTGTATCTTCCACTTCTGGAAGGTCTGGTCGAACTTCAAGTCCACCAGCTTGACGTTTATCTGCATAGAAGCCTTCAACTACAGGAACTTCTACAACATCATAAGTGAAGCTGTCTTGATCCCAAGTGCTTGTTTGTTCCACTTGGTTAAATTTACCGTGGAAGCTGAAGCTATCTTGAATGTTGATAACTGGATCTTTATAGCCTGCACCTTGGAAGGTAACCGTTTGTTTCGTATCTTGTGTGATATCATCCAAGATTGGTTCGTAAACCAAAGTTTGGTCCAGGCTGAGGTCAATTGGCAATACCAATTCACTTTCAGCTTGGTAGCCAGCAACTTGTGGTGCTGGTGTTTCAATAACTTGCGTAGCATCTTGAGGATCATTAGCATAATGAACTGGCTCTGCATCCGCGATAGGATTACCAAAGCTATCAACAGGGATAATCTTACCAAGCTCTTTATAGGCAACACTATCTGTTGCTTCTGGTTTATCAGGTGTAACAACCTGCATACCAGCAACTGCCTTGTCCGCAAAGTAACCTTCGATAACTGGAACATTGACTTTAGCGAAAGTATAGCTGTCTTGATCCCAAGTGTAAGTATCTTCTGCTTGGTTGTACTTACCAGTGAAGCTGAAGTCAGACTGAATATTAACAGACGGTGTTGCTTCGCCAGCTCCTTTGAAGAAGACAGTTTGCAAGGTTGGTTGCGTGACATCCTCTAGAATTGGAGCATATTCGACAAGAATATCGTCTGTCAAGCTCTCAGGCATGACACTTTGTTGCATTGGACGGTAACCCGGAATGTGTGGAACAAGTGTCTCACTAACCTTAGTTGGGTTATTGGCATCATTGTTAAAGGTTGGCGTTGGCACGTTTGGAATCAAGCGTCCATTCGCATCAATAGGGATAATCTTACCAAGTGGAACGTAGGTAACGGTTTCTTCTATATTATCCTCAGTAACATCTCTACCCTTAACCTCTACTCTATCCGCAAAATAGCCTAAAACAACTGGTGCATAGATATCATAATACTTGGTTTTGTTTGGGGACCACTCTGTCTCATCAACAAGTTCACCTGTAACCTTGTCGAAGGTGAGAGTACGCACCCAATAAGCCTTTTGCACATCAGCTTCTGGCAAATCAGCATTGCCATCTGTACTTCTGTAAAAGACTGTGAAGCTTACTTCTTTTTCGTAAGCATACTTAGATGGCCATTTAGGTCCATCTGGATTATTAGGATTGATTGGAGTTTCTGGGACTTGTTCATTTTCAGGTCCCACCTTAGCAACATCGTGTTGCAAGAGGACGAACCACTCTTGATCATCAATATCTTTATCATCAAAAATGGCATCTTTAGGGAATTCGTCCTGAATCAAGTCATATCCCATGTCCTTGAAAGTCTTGATACGTGTTGCTGTCCCGTATTCAATCGCTTCACCCAATTCACCGGTCAACTGGTCACTAACCAAGTAAGCACCGGTAGTTTCATCAATATAAGTGATGCTGGCTTTCTTGAAAATTTTACGATACACAACCGGAGTGTCCGCTCCTGGTTTGTTCGGTACTACACTTTTAATATCTGTCATATAATCTTGAACAGCTGGTGTTGCTGTCTCACCCGCCTTTCGTGGATCTTTTTTGTTATTGTTATACTGCTTAGTCAAAGCACCTGGAATATATTCCCCATCTTCTGTCACAGGGATAATGCGTCCCAATTTCCTATAGGTCACATGTTCCGTTACCGTTGGCACATAGGGCGTGACAACGTTAAAACCCGCTTCCTTTTGGTCAGCGAAATAGCCCTGGACAACTGGTACCGATATCTTAGGATAGGTATAACTGTCCTTGTCCCATTCGATTAAACCAGTCTTCCTATCCCTAGTCCCTGTGAAGACATGGTTTTCCATGACTTCAGGATCTGGAGTTTGCGAATCCGCTCCTTGAAAAATAATCTCTTGCTTAGATGGAATCCTCACGGTTTCCGATTGAGCATGATTATCAAAGAGAACTTCGTCAGCTCTGGCAAAATCTAATGGAGAGGGGGCACCGTGGTCAGAGCGACTTTTTGGGTTAGTCAATAATTTAGAAAGATCTATAGTATCAACTAAATCAGAGTCCACTGATTTATGCGCAATATGCTCTTCGGCAGTTCTTGCTGCTGCTTCAGTCGCATCTTCCCTATAGGCTCTCAAAAATACTCCCCCTTTCTTCTTTTTATGAGAAATAAAATCCTTTACTTGCTAAGTTCTCATGGAAATCTTTTCTATTAAGATTTCATTTTCCCTCAGAGAAGCTAACAAGTCCTTATCAAAGATTAAAATTTTTGATATCTCTTATATATACTATAATACGAGAATCGAATTTTTACAAGTAAGGTGTAAGAACTTTAATCATTTTAACCCCTAAGTGAAAAAATAGTGCTTTAATGTGCAATATCTATCAAGTAGTTTACGAAAGTGGCATCAAAATGAGATTACCCCTATAACTTAAATGATGAGTCTTTAATGGTGTTTTCTCTCCCTAGAGACACTCTTACAAGAAATACACTTAAAACAATCACAACTACTTCTCATCTTTGGAAGGCTAGAGCCTTACCTTAGTTGTAAGGGAACAACCTAAGAGAATGACACAGACAAGGTCCGTGCCTCGTCCTCGACTATGGAATACCAATAAATAACTGGCATTACTCCTAGTATAGATTGACTTTGACGCTTCGTCAATAGATTGGAACCATTTAATGAAAATCCCTATATTCAAAGTTTTCTCGTATTAAATTATGTATTAATAATAGTTACTTGGATTAGGCTATTTTGATTCATACTGGTCACCAAATAGTCAGAGGTATTTTCACAACTAACTCAAGGAACGGGTTAAATTGACTATTCACAGTCCACATCTAAGTCTTTACGGAAACCCAGTTACGCCATAAAAACCGAGACTGTTGTCTCGGTTCATACAGTTTGGAAACGATTAGATTTGACCTCGGCCTTCACCGTCAAAGTAAACCCACCATTCTGGACTTACTTCAACCCAACGGTTAACTGCCATTTCACCTGAATTTGGATCAAAGTAACGAACAACACCGTTTACGCGAACCAAATGACCTTTGATTTGTTTACCATTGTTATCAAAGAGGAGATTTTGACCATTGATATTAACCATGCCTTTGACAGCATTACCATTACCATCAAAGTAATACCAGCTACCATCAATTTCGTGGAATTGATTGCGGTAGAGCTCACCTGAGTTTACATCATAATAACGAAGGTTACCATCTACGTTTGCCAAAGCACCTTTGACCTGACGGCCATTTTGATCAAAGTAGAGGTTTTGACCATTGATGTTTTGTGAACCTTTTACGGCTGCTCCATCATTATTGAAGTAAGCCCAAACACCCGGTTCAATTTCAGCAAAACGGTTGCGAGCCATTTCGCCTGAGTTAGCATCATAGTAACGGATAGTGCCGTTCTCATTAACGGTACGACCTTTAACTTGGACACCATTGTTGTCGAAGAAGAGTTCTTGACCATTAATGTTTTGGTGACCTGTTACACGTTTACCATTACCATCATAGTAAGCCCAAACGTTATTACCAATTTGAACGAATTGGTTACGTCCTGATGCATTATTATTGTTGTCTGGTTTTGGATCTTGTTTGCCGTTTGCATTCAAGACACCGTTTTGGTCATAGTAGAACACTTGACCTCTGCGGTTTTGACGATAACCATCACGCAACTGCACCCCATTAGCGAGGAAGAAGTATTGTTTACCATCGATAGTCTTTTCACCGATTGCCATGCGACCTGAGTTATCAAAGTAGTAAACATTGCCGTCGTTATCTTTGATGAAGGCATTCTTAGCACGTTTGCCATCGTTATAACGATAGTAAACACTACCCCAGCTCTTCTCGAACTTACCACTACCATCACCGTTTTGGTTGTCGTTGTTAGTTGATTGGTTGCTTCCGACTACTTTTGGAAGGCTAACTTTACCACCATTTGTACCATAGTAACCACTTAGACCATTCTTAAGCACGTACTCTGAGCCACGGTCAAGAATGTTAGTACCATTCATGTACTTCGCAGACCACTGTGTAATCTTCTCGTCAGTAGTCATACGTTTACCAGTAGAGATTTGAACACGGTCAAAGATTTGTGGGTAAAGACGTTTCAATTCATCAAGGAAGGCACCACCATATTTACCTTGGTAGTCGTTACCAAAAGTACGTGTCTTAGCAGCATAGAGGCTATGATTGATGATCGCGCCGTCTTTAGTTTCACCATAGTTATTAACACGAGTTGCAGTGACCACTTCATCACCCGGAAGGTTGTAGATTTGGTCTGGAACCCAGTCAGCAATCGCTGAGATACCTACAGCGTGGAGCGATTTAAGAGCTGCTTTCAAGTCAGCCAATGAACCGTACTTGTTGTCCTTACTCATACCAATATCATAACGGTCTGTAAAGGCATAACCATTTTGGATGACTGAGTCAAGGAAGCTACCGTCATCACTTGAAACGTATTGTGGGGCAAATTCGAATGATGTGATACCCCATGATTTGAAGAGGTTTGCATTTTCAGCAATCTTCTTATTAGTGTATTGTGATGAGTCTTGGACGAAGTCTTGGAAGTTAGAGAAACCTTCGTAGATAACTTGTGAATCAAGGGCAGCATTTGATTCGTAAACCAAACCACTGCTGTTCTTTTCTTTACTTGGTGCCACACGCACGTCTTGAGTTTCAGAAGCACCTACTGGTACCCAAACCGCAAGGTAACCATCAACTTGAGGGTTACGAATACCACGGATTTCGCTTGCATTAAATGTCAAATTACCGTTACCATCAGTGTATTTGACAATACCGTTAGCATCGCTGTCATTCAAGTAAGTAGCCACACCATCCTTTGTTGTCAAAAGCAATGGGCGATAAGCTTGATTACGGTGAGCCGCACCCATGTTAATAGTCAAGTTACTTGTCAAACGAAGGGCAGGTTGGTTTGAAACGATAACTGCCATACCTTGGTTACGTGTTTCTGCTGTACCAGCATCAGAAGCACTGTTAGCCCCTGTACCATAACGTACAGAAGTCAAGACACCTGCAGCATCCCAACCATTAGTATTACCATAACCGATGTAGTTAACCTTCATATCTTGACCACCAGCTGCATAGCGGATACGGCCTTTCAAGAGGGTTTCAATAGCATCGTAATATGGTGATTTTTGAGCCATATATTGACCATCATCTGTGTACATGTCTCCATAGTAAACACGTGGCACAGTGTCCTTATGCGTAAGCATCAAGGCATATGCTGATGGGATATTATATTGTGTGTACTGCTTGTTAGCGCTACGCATGTCTCTGTTGTAGATTTCAAAGGCTTTCTTCATTTCATCAAGAGTGAAGGTATTCCCTGTTGATTGAGGGTTGATTTCATTTTTGATGATTTGACCAATGATTGATTGTACCTCAGAGTCGTGAGCACGCACAAAGGCGTAGTTAGCCATACGTTTAGAGTTTTTACCACTTTCAGAACGGTCATTCATACTATTTGAAATGAGTGGTTCAACTCCTGAACGGTTACCGATTGGACGCAAGAGTGAATATACCAATGCCAAGTGCATAGGGTCATCCATTGGCAATTGAGCACCTTTAGTGTCTTCATTGTAGTATGGGTCATTGTGAGACCATGCTTCCAAGATAGACATGTGTTTAATGGCTTGATCTTGACTTTGATCAGCACCATATTTAGCTTTGAAGTAATCTGAAGCAATTTGGAGAAGGTCGGCATTGACATTATCCACGGCATCGACACGAACACCATCGAAGTTTTCATCTTCAGAACCACCAGTGATAGTACCGATGTTCATGATGTAGTGGAGCCAGTTCAACTGCTCAGCTTGAACCGCAGGGTTTGAGTTATCGATATCATTAGCCAACAAGAACTCGAAACCACCGTTGCTTGTATCCTTAGTATACTTAGGATTGCGGTTACCTGTTTGGCTAGTCGGTGTGCGGTTCAGGAGACGGTAGTCTGAGTTAGCCTGGCTTGTACGACTGTCGTTGTTATAAAGAAGGGCACCACCTTGCAAGTGGTCACTGTTATCAAGGTTTTCAGAAGTTGAATTCCAACCAGGTTGAGTCTTCACGAAATTTTTGATAGTTGTACGCAACCAGTTAGTGTTGCCTTCACGCGCAATACGTTCCTCAATACGCTTTTGAACTTCAAGCGCTGCTTGGTCCATTTGAGTTTGTGAACTGTATGATGTGTAGGTTTGATTCGTACCAAGACCTTGCTCCTTCATGTAATTAAGGTAGCTCGCTTGGACAGCCTTGCTTGGCCACCAAACCGTAAGCAATGGACGTTTGTCATTTTCAGTTGAGGCAGTCCACTCTTTACCGTCTTTCAAGATTTCTTTTGGACGGTACCATGTGTTGGCAGTGAAGTAACCATCAACAAGTTCGATATCTTTATCAGTTGTACCATAAAAGGCATTTTTATCACCGTTTACAGTAACGTTTGTGTTTGTGCTGTCAGCTGATGAACCTGTTCCACCGTTCTTGTCGAAACGGTAATCTTTTTGGTTAGACAATTCACCAGTCTCAGCGTTGAAGTATTGGCTTCCGCCGTTACGTTCGAGGACATAGTTCTTACGAATAGTACCGTCATCTTCAACATAGTATTGTTTTCCATCAATTGTTTTGATGTGGCTTGGACCATCAGTTACGACATTGTTAGTTGCTGGAAGGTCGTTGTTTACTACTGTGACCGTATTGTTAGCATTGTTATTATTACCAGCAACTGGTGTGGCACGACGGCCTCCTGTTGGACCACGGCGGGCACCAGTCGCACGACGTTCACGTGTCGCTGCACGGTCTGTAACTGTTGTTGTATCAGTTGTAGTATTGTTATTTGTTGTATCAACAGCTGTATCGTTGGTTGCTGTTGTATCTGTTGTAGTTGCCGCACGATCAGTGCCGACTGTCGCTGCCGTATCAACAGCATTCGCTGCAACTGTATTTGTTGTATCAGTTGTCAAATCGAAAGTTGCTGTTGGAGCTGCTTGGTCAGTTGCGACATCGTTTGTCGTTGCAACTACTGTAGTTGGATCCTGAGCAGCGGTTGTATCGTTAGATACAGTACCCGTATCAACAGTAATATCGGGGATGGCTACAGTAGCATCTGTGTGTTCATCGGCCTGAACGACACCGTCGTTAGTCCCTAAAGAAACCGCTGAGACCGCACCGAGAGACAAACCTGTCACTGCGATGGTTACCCATTGTTTCTTAACTTTGTGCATTTTATAATGTACTTTTTTGTCCATAATAAAAAGACTCCTTTTTCCCATTTATAGCTTCATTCTAAATCATTGAAAGCTTTTTTTCAATAAGATTCGATAAATTTTCATAATTTTTAGAAAAGTCCTTTTATTACCTTAATGACATTAGTTTTAAATGAGTGTTTTGGAATATAAAAATACTCATTTTTGTGTTGTTGAGAGAAAGATAATTGATAATCTCTAGCTATTTAGAATGATTATTGATAAGGTGTTTCTTTTAATGGGATTACAAGGAAATCTAATGAAAATTCACAAAATCCTTAAGGCACTTCTCTCAAAGCGACAAAAAATACCATCCTTACCAAACCATTAGGTCTGTTAAGATGGTGTCTTTTTTAGTCTAGCTTCTCATATAAAAACTAAATTCTAACTATCTAAGCCATTCATTACTTACTGAGGTGTAAGGGCTTTAAATTGGGACCTATAGTGCCAGTAAGAAAGCAGAACACGAGCAACAAGCCATCACATAAAAATGTCTCAAAAGCCTATCAATCTTGCTGAAACTAAGGAAAAAAGGAGTATAATAAAGGTGAAAGAATTAACCTATTTAGACACAAATAGAGGGGTAGGTGAGAAAGATGTCAGTACAACATACAAACTTCAACACAAGCCAAGATAAGGGTAAGACTGGTCAAGAGTTCAATAATCAAGAGCTCATTAAGAAGAATGCTCCAGACAACAGGGCTGCTTCTATTTTCCTTGCAGTCGCCTTTTATTTAGCCATAGTCTATCTTGTCTTATTCTTGCTCTTAGGTCTGTCAAATCCTTGGGGAATGCTTATAATAATTTTCCTAGCACCTAGTTTGATTAGTTTTATCATTGCAACTATTTTAACAGGTATTGGTCGTAAAAAAGGTAATAAAAACTTCTTATACACAAGCATCATTTTTTATATAGCTTCTGTCCTTTTGGCTTATGACCCTGACTGGGGAGTTTTTCGATTTATACCGATTCTGTTAACTATTCTCGTAACTGTGGGAACAGTGATGTATAAACAAGATAATGAGAAAACCAACAAATAGGAGTCCATGTTTAAGTGGTCTCCTATTTTTATGTAGTCGTTAGTATTTCAAAAGGTTTGTTCCATTTTGAAACTATCACAACATCTCCAAATCAAAAAACACCTTCTAGCTAGAATGGTTAGCTAACATGAAGGTGTTTTTTTGCGCTTATCTGAACATTGCAAAGACTATTACAATTCTGAAATACGAATAATCTTCGACCTATTCTTCATCTTTCTTACGTTTAGCAAGAAAGGCGAGACCTGTTGCAGTTGCCAAAGCACCAAATGCCATTGACAATGATGAGTTTTCCTCACCAGTCTTAGGAAGCGCTTGGCTACCACGTTTGTGCTTAGGATCTTTCACTTCAGAAGTTGATTCTGAGGCACTTGTTGAGGCAGAGGTTGAAAGACTTGCTGAAGTACTCAATGATGTTGAAATACTTGTTGATGCACTTGTGCTTTCAGAGGCACTCAAGAATACTGATGTAGAAGCGGATTCTGATACTGAAACGCTTGATGAAGCGGATTCTGAATGATTTACAATGTTTGAAATTGATTCAGAGATTGAAGTTGAAACAGAGATAGATTCTAAAGTTGAAATTGATTCTGAGACTGAGATGCTCGCTGATTCAAAGGCAGATTCTGAGGCACTTGCTGACGCTGACTCTGATGCAGATGTGCTTACTGAGACTGACGCAGATGCTGAAGCAGATTCAGATGCGCTTACTGAAGCTGATGCTGAGACTGAAGCTGATGTGCTTGCTGATACAGACTCTGATGCACTTTCACTTTGTGATTCGCTCAACGATACAGACTCACTAGCTGAAATCGAAGCACTTACTGAGACTGACGTAGATACTGAAGCGGATACGCTTGTTGATGCTGACGCTGAGACTGAAGCAGATGTACTTGCTGATACAGACTCTGATGCACTTACACTTTGTGATTCGCTCAAGGATACAGACTCACTTGTAGAAATCGAAGCACTTACTGAGACTGATTGTGAGTCACTCAATGATGATGAAACGCTCGATGATGTTGATTTTGAGGCTGATGCACTTTCACTTTGCGACTCACTCAACGATACAGACTCACTAGCTGAAATCGAAGAACTTTCTGAAGCGGATGCGCTCGCTGACGCTGACTCAGATACAGAAACTGATGTGCTCGCTGATTCTGATGCAGAGACTGAGTTTGAAACAGACTGTGATTCTGAGATAGAGGTACTTGTTGATGCTGACTCAGACGTGCTGGCTGATTCTGACGCACCTACTGAGGCTGACGTAGATACTGAAGCGGATACGCTCGCTGATACAGACTCTGATGCACTTACACTTTGTGATTCGCTCAAGGATACTGACTCACTTGCTGAAGCAGATTCTGAGGCAGACACACTTACTGAAGTTGAAGCTGATGCAGACAACGACTCAGATACACTTGATGATGCTGAAAGACTTGCTGATGTAGAAGCCGACTCTGATTCTGAAGCGGATGTACTTGCTGATTCTGACACAGACTCACTTGCACTTTGTGATTCACTCAATAATGCTGAAACGCTTGATGATTCTGACGCTGAGACTAAAGCGGATGTACTTGCTGAAGCTGACTCTGATGCACTTGTTGAGGCTGAAAGACTTGCTGATGTACTCAATGAAGTTGAGATACTTGCTGAAGTGCTTGTGCTTTCAGAGGCACTCAAGAATACTGATGTAGATGCTGACTCGGATACTGAAACGCTTGATGAAGCGGATTCTGATGCAGATGCACTTGCACTTTGCGATTCGCTCAACGATACAGACTCACTTGTAGAAATCGAAGCACTTACTGAGGTTGACACAGACTGTGATTCTGAGACTGATTCACTTACAGAAGTTGATTCTGAGTTTGAAACGGATTCTGAGACAGAGACTGAGTTTGAAACAGACTGTGATTCTGATACAGACTCGGAATTAGAGACTAATTGTGATTCTGAGATTGAAGCACTTACTGATGTTGACTCTGAGTTTGAGACTGACTGTAATTCAGACACTGATGCACTCTCTGACACTGACCCAGAATTAGAAACTGATTGTGAGCCTGAAACAGATGCACTCAATGACGCCGACTCACTCAATGATGCTGAGTTAGATGTTGAAATCGATTCACTAGCTGAAATAAAGCTTGAAGCGGAGTTCGAAATAGACTCAACAGTTGAAATGATTGCAGAAATTGAAGAACTGAAGGCTTGAGACTGACTTTCAAATACAGAAGCACTCAAAGAGCTTGATGTACTCAATGATTCTGATTCAGAAGCTGAAACTGACGCACTTGTACTTCGAGATTCACTCAATGATGCTGACTCACTAGCTGAAATTGAAGCACTTTCTGAGGCTGATTCTGAGTTTGAGACTGATTGTGATTCGCTTACTGATGCACTTACTGATGCTGATTCTGAAGTTGAAACAGATTGTGATTCTGAAATGGATTCACTTACAGACACTGACTCTGAGTTTGAAGCAGACTGTGATTCTGAAACTGACGCACTTTCTGACTCTGACTCGGAAGTTGAGGCTGATTGTGATTCTGAAATGGATTCACTCTCTGAAGCGGATTCTGAAGTTGAAACAGACTGTGATTCTGAAATGGATTCACTTACTGACGATGACTCGGAAGTTGAAACAAACTGTGATTCCGAAACTGACTCACTTGCTGAAGCTGACTCGGAAGTTGAAACAGATTGTGACTCTGAAATTGAAGCACTTACTGAGGCTGAAGTTGAATTCGACTCTGATTGTGACTCAGAGATTGATTCGCTTACAGACGCGGATTCGGAAGTAGACAATGATTGTGATTCTGAAATCGACTCACTTGCAGATGCAGACTCGGAATTAGACAATGATTGCGATTCGCTTACTGATGCACTTTCTGAAGCTGACTCTGAGTTTGAAACGGATTGTGATTCTGAAACTGAAGCACTTGTTGAAGCTGATTCTGAATTTGAGGCAGATTGTGATTCTGAGATAGATTCACTTACTGACGCTGATTCTGAAGTTGAGGCAGATTGCGATTCCGAAACAGACGCACTGATTGACGCTGAGACTGAATTCGATTCGGATTGTGATGTCGATGTCGACTCGCTCTCTGATGCTGAAGCTGAGTTTGAAACAGACTGTGATTCAGAAACTGACGCACTCTCTGATGCTGATTCAGAATTAGACACTGATTGTGATTCTGAGATAGATTCACTTAATGACGCTGACTCGGAATTAGACACTGATTGTGATTCGCTTACTGATGCACTTGCTGATGCGGATTCTGAATTAGAGACAGACTGCGACTCTGAAATTGACGCACTTGCTGATGCGGATTCGGAAGTTGAGACAGATTGTGATTCTGAGATTGAAGCACTTACAGACGCTGACTCTGAAGTTGAAGCAGACTGTGATTCTGAAATTGACGCACTTACTGACGCTGATGCTGAGTTTGAAATTGATTGCGATTCGCTTACTGATTCACTCTCTGATACTGACTCTGAGTTTGATACTGATTGCGACTCAAACACTGATGCACTCTCTGAAGCGGATTCGGAAGTTGAGACAGACTGTGATTCAGAAACTGACGCACTTTCCGAAGTGGATTCGGAATTTGATACAGATTGTGACTCTGAAATTGATTCACTTATTGAGACTGATTCTGAGTTTGAGACAGACTGTGATTCTGAGATAGATTCACTTAATGACGCTGAAACTGAGTTAGACTCTGATTGTGACGCAGATGTCGACTCGCTCTCTGAGGCTGACTCGGAAGTTGAGACAGATTGTGATTCAGAGATTGAAGCACTTTCTGAAGATGATTCTGAGTTTGAGACAGACTGTGACTCGGAAACTGAAGCACTTTCTGAAGATGATTCTGAGTTTGAGACAGACTGTGACTCGGAAACTGAAGCACTCTCTGATGCTGACTCTGAGTTTGAAACAGATTGTGATTCTGAAACTGATGCACTTGCTGATGCGGATTCGGAAGTTGAGACAGATTGTGATTCTGAAATTGATTCACTTACTGAGGCTGATTCTGAGTTGGAAACAGACTGTGAGACTGAAATTGATTCACTTACTGACGATGATT
>OAUP01000311.1_pt1 | contig 20961 bp, 21 predicted proteins | sample 1476301 | NCBI WGS metagenome assembly OAUP01 (sample SAMEA2580055, study PRJEB22360) | human gut metagenome | biome: human gut; feature: human-associated habitat; material: faeces | place: Denmark | collected 2008/2010 | reverse complement strand
AAACCACTATTCGAAACTACTTTTTGAAGTATCCATTGAAAGTACGACAAAAGGTACGGTTTATCACGATGGATATGTCAGGAGCCTATATGCCACTAGCTCGAAGACTTTTTCCAAATGCCGAAATCATTATTGATCGTTTCCACATCATCCAGCACCTTGGTCGAGCCTTTTTAAAGACAAGAATTGCGATTATGAACCAGTTTGATAAGAAGTCACTACCTTATCGAGCTTTAAAAAATCACTGGAGACTCTTCCAAAAGGACAGCCGTAAGTTATCTCTCAACCCTTTTTACTCAAAGACCTTCCATCAAACATTATGCCCACATGAAGTCGTTGAGAAGACACTGAATTTCTCAGAAGAACTCACCAATTATTATAATCTCTATCAGCTTTTGCTTTTTCACTTTCAGGAGAAGAGGGGGGATGAGTTTTTTGAACTCATAGAGGAGAATATAAGCAAGGTCAATCATTACTTCAAAACAGTCTTTAGGACTTTTCGTAAACATAAACAATACATCAAAAATGCACTAGAAACACATTACTCAAATGCAAAATTGGAAGGGACCAATAAGCTTATCAAAGATATTAAACGTCTGGGCTTCGGTTTTAAAAATTTTATCAACTTTAGAAAGCGTGTTTTCATCACTCTGAATATACAAAAAGAGAAGACCTATCTGGTCCTCTCTAGATGTTAGCTTTTCGTCACCCACTACAGTTGACAAAGAGCCGTTTTTTGTTGTCTTATTTTGTACCGACACTGATACGATTAAGTGCTCGACGGAGAGCAACCTGAGCACGTTGAACTTCATCAATACGGTCAGATTTAGTTGCTTCTTCCAAGTCACGTTCGGCACGTTGCTTGGCACGTTCGGCACGAGAAACGTCAATGTCGCGTTCACGTTCTGCTGAATCGGCAACGATAGTAATAAAATCATCTTTAACTTCGATGATACCACCGTTTACGGCAATCCAATCGACGTGACTCTCGTCATCCACACGACGAACCTTGAGTTCATCCACTTCAAGTGGCGCAATCAAGTTAATATGGCCTGGCAAGATACCAATTTGACCATCTTTAGTAACCGCGTGGATAAAGCTGGCATGGTGATCATATTTCAGACCATCCGGAGTTACCACTTGTACGGTCATTTGTGCCATATCTTCACCTCATTAGTAGCCCATAGCTTTAGCTTTAGCTACTACATCCTCAATTGGACCTACGCTACGGAAGGCATCTTCTGGAAGATTATCATATTTACCTTCAAGGATTTCTTTAAAGCTACGAACGGTTTCAGCAACTGGAACATAAGAACCTGGTTGACCTGTAAACTGTTCAGCAACGTTAAAGTTTTGTGACAAGAAGAATTGGATACGACGAGCACGTCCAACCAATGTTTTTTCTTCGTCTGACAATTCATCCATACCAAGGATAGCGATAATATCTTGCAATTCACGGTAACGTTGAAGCACACGTTGAACTTCAGTCGCAACAGCATAGTGTTCTTCACCAACAATTTCAGGTGAAAGGGCACGTGAGCTTGATGCCAATGGGTCAACGGCTGGGTAAATACCCATTTGTGTCAACTTACGTTCAAGGTTGGTTGTTGAATCCAAGTGAGCAAATGCTGTAGCTGGCGCTGGGTCAGTATAGTCATCGGCTGGAACGTAGATGGCTTGGATTGATGTAACAGAACCTTTTTTAGTTGATGTGATACGTTCTTGCAATTGACCCATTTCAGTAGCAAGTGTAGGTTGGTAACCAACGGCTGATGGCATACGACCAAGAAGGGCAGAAACCTCAGAACCTGCTTGAGTGAAACGGAAGATGTTATCGATGAAGAGAAGCACGTCTTGACCTTCGACATCACGGAAGTATTCCGCAATTGTCAAACCAGTAAGAGCAACACGCATACGTGCTCCAGGTGGTTCGTTCATTTGACCGAAGACCATGGCTGTTTTCTCAATAACGCCAGATTCTTTCATTTCCCAGTAAAGGTCATTACCTTCACGTGTACGTTCACCAACACCTGTAAACACGGAAATACCACCGTGCTCTTGGGCAATGTTGTGAATCAACTCTTGAATAAGAACGGTTTTACCAACACCTGCACCACCAAAGAGTCCGACTTTACCACCTTTAAGGTAAGGGGCAAGCAAGTCGATAACTTTAATCCCTGTTTCAAGGATTTCAGTAGATGTTGACAATTCATCGAAAGTTGGTGCTTTTTTGTGAATTGGTTCACGCTCTGCATCTTCTGCAAAAGGTGCTTCCAAGTCAATGGTATCACCAAGAACGTTAAAGACACGTCCAAGGGTATCTTTACCAACAGGAACGCTGATTGGACGACCAGTGTCCAGAACTTCTAGTCCACGAGTCAATCCATCAGTAGATTCCATGGCAATGGTACGAACCACACCTTCTCCAAGTTCAAGAGCTACTTCGAGCACGATACGTTTAGACTTTTGTTCATCAGTATAAACGACCAATGCATTGTTAATCTCAGGGAGTTTATCACCGGCTGCAAACGCTACGTCTACAACAGGACCAACAACCTGAGCAATTTTGCCTGAGCTCATTGTTTTCTCCTTATGATAGTTTTTTGGATGACAATCATCCCTTTTTCATGTGTGTCTAATTAAGACAAATCTCTAGCTATTCAAGTGCACTTGCACCACCAACAATTTCAGTAATTTCCTGAGTGATGGCAGCTTGACGCGCACGGTTATATTGGATTGTCAAATCGTTAATCACATTCTTAGCATTATCAGTGGCTGTCTGCATTGCAGTCATACCCGCTGCGTGCTCAGCTGTTTTGGCATCTACGATAGCACCGTAGATAAGACTCTCCGCATATTGTGGTAAGAGTTGATCCAAAATAGTGTCACGATCTGGTTCCAATTCAAACTTGGTCAACACATGACCTTCTGATTCATTGGGATCCAAATCAGCGATAGGAAGCATTTGTTCCACACGAACTTCGCTAGACAAACTGTTAACATGGTGATTATAGCACACATAGAGTTCATCAAAAAGTTCATTTTGATACATTCCTACAGCTTTAGAAATGATTTTTCCGACTTGATCAAAACTAGGTTGATCTTCAAGGCCACGAAGTTCAAAAGCAACATTCATGTTACGAGCCTTGAAGAAATCTGAACCTGTTCCACCAATAGAAATGATAGCATATTCATCTTCAGAATCATGGTCACGTTTAATCATGTCCAACACAGCTTTAAGAATTGTTGAGTTATAACCTCCAACAAGTCCTTTATCTGAAGTAATGACAATGTAACCTGTCTTACGAACTGGGCGTGCATCCAACATTGGATTTGACGAACCATTAATCAATTCTGAATGTAGAAGATCTGTTGTGATCTGTCTAATTTTTGAGGCATAGATTTGGAAATCTTTAGCAGCTTGCTCAGAACGTGTCAATTTCGATGCAGAAACCATTTGCATGGCTCCTGTGATCTGACTCGTTTTCTTTGTTGAAGCAATTTTTGCTTGGATTTCTCTTAGAGAGCCTGCCATATGCTGTCCTCCCTATTTCTATTTGTATTCTGACTGATCTTTGAAAGCTTGGATAGCTTCATTAAGTACAGATTCCTCAGGAAGATCCTTAGTCGTACGAATAGTTTCAAAGATATCCTCATGGTGACTATCAAAGTAGTCATAGAGTGCTTCTTCAAAATCCAAGATTTGATCAACCGGAACACTATCCAAGAAACCGTGTGTCAAAGCGTAAAGGATAACAACTTGTTTCTCAACTGGAAGTGGTTTATGAAGCGGTTGTTTCAAAACTTCGATTGTACGACGACCACGGTTCAATTTCGCTTGAGTCGCAGCATCCAAATCTGAACCAAATTGCGTAAAGGCTTCAAGTTCACGATATGAAGCCAAGTCAAGACGAAGTGTACCAGCAACCTTCTTCATCGCTTTAATTTGCGCTGATCCACCTACACGTGATACGGAAGAACCCGCATCAATGGCTGGACGAATACCTGAGTTAAACAAGTTTTCTTGCAAGAAGATTTGTCCATCTGTGATTGAGATAACGTTTGTTGCGATATAAGCTGAGATATCTCCGGCTTGCGTTTGGATGATTGGCAAGGCAGTAATTGAACCACCACCAAGGTCATCTGAAACTTTAGCTGAACGTTCCAAAAGACGTGAGTGGAGATAGAAGACATCCCCTGGGTAGGCTTCACGACCTGGTGGACGACGGAGAAGCAATGAAAGTTCACGGTAGGCCACGGCTTGTTTAGACAAATCATCATAAACAATCAAGACGTGTTTTCCGTTATACATGAACTCTTCAGCCATTGCAACACCAGCGTAAGGCGCGATGTAAAGCAATGGTGATGGTTGTGATGCTGAGGCAGTCACAACGATTGTGTAATCAAGAGCACCATGTTTACGAAGCGTTTCTACTTGTGTACGAACTGTTGATTCTTTTTGACCAATAGCCACATAGATACAGATCATATCTTGACCTTTTTGGTTCAAGATAGCATCAATGGCTACTGAAGTTTTACCAGTTTGGCGGTCTCCGATGACCAACTCACGTTGACCACGTCCAATTGGAACCAAGGCATCAATGGCCTTAAGACCAGTTTGCAATGGCTCAGAAACTGATTTACGTTGCATAACACCTGGAGCAGGTGTTTCAACTGGACGGAAACCTGTTGTTTCGATGTCACCAAGACCATCAACTGGTTGCCCAAGTGGGTTTACTACACGACCAATAAGGGCTTCACCAACTGGAACTTCCATGATTTTTCCAGTACGTTTAACAATATCGCCTTCACGAATTGCTACGAAATCCCCCAAGATAATGATACCGACATCATTAGTTTCAAGGTTTTGGGCCATACCATAGGCACCATTTTCAAATTCGAGCAACTCACCACTCATGGCATTATCAAGACCACGAGCACGTGCGATACCGTCACCGATATAGGTAACGACACCAGTTTCAGTGACGTCAAAGTTTGGCTGGAAGTTTTCAATTTGCTTTTTAATTAAAGCGCTAATTTCTTGTGCGTTAATTGCCAAAAGTCACACCACTTTCTATTTCAAATTCGTTTTAAAGGTTTGCAATTGACTGCGAATTGACGTGTCAACAACCTTATTTTTTGCTTTGATGACGAATCCTCCGATGAGGTCCTCATCAATTTTTTCTACTAAACGACGTGTCTTAATCTCAAATTTTTGTGAAACAATCGCCAAAAGTCGGGCTTTTTGTTCCTCAGACAAGGGACTTGCTGATGTCACTGTAACATCGTAAGTATTGTCTTCTTGATCAAAGAGCTCAAGGACCAATTTCAACACATCATAGAGAATGTTGGCACGGTCATTGAGTAAGATTACCTCAAGAAAATTGTTCATATACACTGAACAAGACTCTTGAAACAAGCTCAAACTTTCTTTTTTAGCTTCACTTGTCACATTTTCCTGCGACAAGAAGTTTTTTAGATTTGTTTCAGAAAAAACTGTTAGGATTTGCCTTACTTCTTCTTGGATTGTTGACACGGCGTCTTGTTCAAAAGCGACTTCTACCAGGCTTCTGGCATACTGCTCAACAAGAGCTTGTGTTTTCTTATCCATTAAGCATCTCCTAATTGATCAAGATAGCTATCAATCAAGTCAGATTGCGCTTTAGCATCAAGGTTTTGTTTCATAACTTTTTCCGCCAAGAGGACAGTTAAGTCTGCAACTTCACCTTTAACGCCAGCAAGTGCTTCCACACGGCTTTGGGCGATGTCTTGATTGGCTTTTTCTTTCAAGCGTTTAGCTTCATCATGTGCTTCTGCAATGATTTTAGATTCTTGAGTTTTACCAGTTTCCTTGGCCCCATCAATAATTTGAGCTGCCTCAGTGCGAGCACCTGCCAACTCATCTTGACGTTTTTGTGCCAAGCTTTCTGCTTCTTGACGAGCATTTTCAGCACTATCAATATCTGTGGCAATTTTCTTTTCACGAGCAGCAAAGATTCCTGTAATTTGATCCCATGCGAATTTACGGATGAGGTAATACAAGAGAAAAACTGAGCCGAGTGTGATAATGATATTACCAAGTGTCGTACTATTAATAAGTATTGACATTTCATTTCTCCCTTTCTTAATTATTCTTCGTTGACTTTATCACCAATATAGTTTGAACTTAGGATAATAAAGACATAGGCTTGGATAAAGCCGATAAAGGCTGAAAAGGCAACCCAGACAAGGTTCAAAGCAAAGGATACAGGTGCTGCAAAAGCAGACCAGGTCACCAATTGAAGAATCAAGCCAGTAAGTACCTCACCAGAATAAATGTTACCAAACAAACGCAAGGCCAATGAAGCAGGGTTGGTTAATTGTTCCAAAATGTTCATTGGGAGCATAGCTGGGTATGGTGAAAGGTAGCCCTTTAGATAGCCTTTAAACCCTTTTTTACGGATCCCCTCAATATGACTAATGAGGGTAATAATCAAAGAAAGAGTGATAGTAACACCGAAGTTCGATGTTGGAGAAGTCCAAAAATTGTAATGCTCACTTTTTACAGACACAAGCAAACCTAAGTTGTTTGCTGTAAAAACAAAGGTGAAAATTACAAACAAGAGCAAACTATAATTCTTCGTGAATTTCCCAAGACTTTGAGAAATGGTACTATTCACAAACTCATAGATGAACTCAAGCACATTTTGTTTTCCCTTTGGTTTAATGGTCATCTTACGACTTGACCAAAAAACCACTCCAAAAACGATAATTACTGTCAAGAGAGACATGGCAAGGACAGTCAAGTCAAAATCAATCCCAAATAATGAGACGGTTGGATTACTTGTAGTTTCCACTGCTCATCCCTCCTTCATCTTTTATTTGTCTATTAGACAATGTAGCTAAGGGCAAACAATACGAAGAAGGTACCTTCGATAAAGGCAACACCAGTAAACATCAATGTTTGAAGTTTGCTAAACATCTCAGGTTGGCGAGCTGCAGCTTTAGCGATATTGGCAACGAGGATACCCTCACCAACAGATACACCCATAACGGCCAAACCGAGGGCTAAGATAGTTAGATTCATAGTAGAATTCTCCTTTTTAATTATTTTTACCCTGTTATTTTAGTCCTATTTTCCACGAAAGTCAATGAATTGACGGTTTTTTAGACGTTTTCACTGACTTTGCCTAACGTTTTCATTTTACTTACACAAGCGTTTATTTTTAATGAAAAACTTTCTGCTTATTTCATAAAAACAAGCCTAACCTTGTGAGATTAGACTTGTTTGGGAGATTTATGAAAAAAAGAAAGTTTCACTGTCTGACTTAAAGTCAGAACAAGTGAGCGTTACCGAACGACGTTCAGTAATACTTATTAGGATGGTTATAGTATAGCTTGGGTGGCTTAAAGAAAGCTGAAGGGTTTCTGCTTATTTTTTATTAGTACAATATTTTTCAAACTCAAAAAAATATGAACAACAACTTTATAGAAGCAAATTCTACAATGCTAGTCCAAATTATATTCATGCTTTATCTTATCAATACTATTAAGCAACTTCGGTTTCCTTAACTTAACTTCTTCAAAATCACTTGATTCTAATTTTTCATCATGTAAATAATGATATAACTCATCTTTATAAGAAGATGTCAAACTATATTTTGGAAATTGTACCTTAATTAGATTACTAGAAGATTCGGCAAGTATTTTACTATTGCTAAGTAATTTTACATTATACTTTATAGAACACGGAGCATCTATCAGAATATTGAATCTCAAAGTATCCTCCCCTTTTCCTAAATGATGATTTATTGAAAAATCAAAATTATCACGAGAATAAGGAGATAACAATTCAATAATTGGTGTTAAAGTTCTATCAGGCTCAAATACCCCACCTAAACTTCTAACGAAACGTTTCTCTGAGGAAAGATATGATATCTCAATTTCACTTTCAATGTCTTGATTCAGTTTATTAATCAATTCAATTCTAATTGCTTGTTTATAGTCAGGTAGATTATTGGAAAATAATTTAATAATTTTATGATCTGTTAATTTTCTTGAAAATATTTTCTTAATATCACCACCTCTTAAACTATCAATTTCAAGCTCTGATCTGAAAATTATTTTATCTTTTCCGTTCTCCTTATTTAAATAGTGGATTTTAACTTGATAATTTCTTAATGAACTATTCTTGTTCCCATTGTTACAAATAACAAAATCTAAATCTTGCGATAAGTTATCAAAACCATTTTGTATCGTAATATCTTCATAAAAATAATCACTAAGACTAATATTATCCACTACTAAATTGTGAATTAATAAATTGTCTTTTGAATTTTCAATAACTAATTCATTCTCAATATAATTTTTCAATATTCCTTGATCCTGAAAAATAGGTAACTCAAGACCATTAGATCGTTTTGGAACATTTCTAACATCAATCCTTTTAATTTTTACTTTCTTAAATTTTGATAAAAGTATTTTGTTAATTAACCAACTAATTATCCCTACTATCGACAGAAATATCCAAAAAATAAAATCAGAAATAAAATTGATTATTATATCCTTTAAACTATTTAAATCAAGCAACTCTTATCTCCTAAAGTCTTTTTATCCTCATTATACCAAAAAAACACGGCAATCCGCCGTGCTTCTGTGCTTATTTAACCAATTTCTTCATTTCTTCAATACGTACGACTGTCGCATCGTATTTAGCTTGGTAATCTTCTTGTTTGTCGCGTTCTTTTTGGACGACTTCTGGTTTGGCATTGGCTACGAAGCGTTCGTTAGAGAGCTTCTTACCGACCATATCCAGTTCTTTTTGCCATTTGGCTAATTCTTTTTCAAGACGAGCCAATTCTTCTTCAACATTAAGAAGGTCAGCAAGTGGCAAGTAGATTTCTGCACCTGTGATGATGCTTGACATAACCAAGTCAGGTACTTCGACATCTGCTGCAATTTCCAAGTGTTCTGGATTTGTGAAGCGTTTGATGTAGTTGACGTTATCATTGAAGAAGGCATCGAGCTTGCTGTCGCTAGTCTTAATCAAGATGGTGATCGGCTTGCTTGGAGCCACATTAACTTCTGCACGTGAGTTACGGACTGAACGAATCACGTCTTTAAGAGCTTCAACGCCAGCTGCCGCTTCTTCATTTTCAAATTCTGGACGAACCACTGGGTATTCAGCCGTCACGATAGTTCCTTCAGAGATTTGGCCGTAGATTTCTTCAGTTACGAATGGCATGATTGGGTGAAGGAGACGCAAGATTTGGTCCAAAGTGTAAAGAAGGACAGAACGAGTGATGACTTTTTCGTCCTCGTTATCGCTATAAAGCACTTCCTTGGTCAACTCAACGTACCAATCCGCAAACTCATCCCAGATGAAGTTGTAGAGGATGTGTCCAGCCACACCGAATTCAAACTTATCAAAGTTTTCAGTGACTTTGCCGATTGTTTCGTTGAGGTTGTGGAGAATCCAACGGTCTGTGACATTACCTGCTTGACCAGCAGCGACTTTAGCTACATTTTCACGCGCCGCATCCAAGGTCAACCCTTCATTATTCATGAGAATGTAACGAGAGATGTTCCAGATCTTGTTAATGAAGTTCCAAGATGCATCCATTTTCTCGTAAGAGAAGCGCACGTCTTGACCTGGTGCAGAACCGTTTGAAAGGAACCAACGAAGGGCATCAGCACCGTATTTTTCGATAACATCCATTGGGTCAATACCGTTACCGAGAGATTTAGACATCTTGCGTCCTTGCTCGTCACGGATAAGACCGTGGATAAGGACATTCTTAAATGGTTGACGGCCAGTGAATTCCAATGATTGGAAGATCATACGAGACACCCAGAAGAAGATGATGTCATAACCTGTGACCAGTGTTGATGTTGGGAAGTAACGTTTGAAGTCTTCCGAGTCGACATCAGGCCAGCCCATAGTTGAGAATGGCCAAAGGGCAGAACTGAACCAAGTATCCAAGACGTCTTCGTCCTGTCTCCAACCGTCTCCTTCTGGAGCTTCTTCACCAACGTACATTTCACCCTCAGCATTGTACCAAGCAGGGATTTGGTGACCCCACCAGAGTTGGCGAGAAATTACCCAGTCATGGACATTTTCCATCCATTGAAGGAAGGTATCGTTGAAACGAGGTGGGTAGAAATCAACCTTATCGTCTGTATCTTGGTTGGCAATGGCATTCTTAGCCAATTGGTCCATCTTAACGAACCATTGTGTAGACAAACGTGGTTCAACAGGCACACCTGTACGTTCTGAGTGACCAACTGAGTGAGTCATCTTTTCGATTTCGACAAGGGCGCCGATCTCTTCCAATTTTTTTACAACAGCTTTGCGTGCTTCAAAGCGGTCCATACCGTTGAATTCACCAGCCAATTCATTCATGGTACCATCATCGTTCATGACATTGACTTGCGGAAGATTGTGACGTTGACCAACTAAGAAGTCGTTAGGGTCATGAGCAGGAGTGATTTTAACCACACCAGTACCGAATTCAGGGTCTGCGTGTTCGTCCCCAACGATTGGGATAGGTTTGTTCAAGATTGGCAAGATAACATTTTGACCAATCAAGTCTTTATAACGGTCATCATTTGGGTTAACCGCTACGGCAGTATCCCCAAACATAGTCTCAGGACGTGTTGTTGCTACTTCAAGGGCACGTGAACCATCTTCCAACATATAGTTCATGTGGTAGAAGGCACCTTCGACATCCTTGTGAATAACCTCAATATCAGAAAGGGCTGTGCGGGCTTTTGGATCCCAGTTGATGATAAATTCACCACGGTAAATCCAACCTTTTTTGTAAAGCTCTACAAAGACCTTACGAACGGCTTTTGACAACCCTTCGTCAAGAGTGAAACGCTCGCGAGAGTAATCCACTGAAATCCCCATCTTGCCCCATTGTTGCTTGATGGTTGAGGCATACTCATCTTTCCATTCCCAAACTTTAGTCAAGAAAGATTCACGACCCAGGTCATAACGAGAAATGCCACTTTCAGCCAAACGAGCTTCAACCTTAGCTTGAGTCGCAATCCCAGCATGGTCCATACCAGGAAGCCAAAGCGTATCGAAACCTTGCATGCGTTTTTGACGGATGATGATATCTTGCAAAGTCGTATCCCAAGCGTGACCCAGGTGGAGTTTCCCAGTTACGTTTGGTGGTGGAATAACGATAGAATAAGGCTTAGCCTTTTTATCGCCTGAAGGCTTGAAAACATCTTCGTCAAGCCATTTTTGGTAACGACCAGCCTCAACCTCAGCTGGATTGTATTTAGGTGAAAGTTCTTTAGACATTAGTTTCTCCTTATCAATTTTTTTACTTCTCTAATAATTCGTTTCCTATTTTTCCTGTATCTATAAAATAAAATAGGGTGCAACATACATTCTCGTGGTTTCCTTAATTTTGTTGATTTTCTTTTTAATTTTTTTAAACGTTTATTTAGTGAATTAATAGTTGTAGTATCATATTCATACCGATTTAACTTGTCTTCTCTATCTCTTATTTGGTTTATAAGCTTAACTCCTAATTGGTATTTTTTACTTTTTGGCCTTAAAGATCTTTTTATTTCTCTGATATAGGTATCTTCATAAGTACTAAGTAGATATAAATAAAAGATTTCATACACAAAAATTAACATAACACTAATAACCCAAGAGGATCTACCTAAGTTAAATTTATGGATTAGATTCCATGTTATATAAATATACGGTAACGTATAAAATATAATAAATAACCAGAATTGTTTTTTTTGATTTTCAGATGAATTTGAAATAGTAGTATCTGTTACAAATGGCTGTAGTAAAATTAAAAAAAACACAACAACACTCATTATAAAATTCATTTCATTTGGGAAATTAGTTTTGTGACTCAAAAAATTACTAGATAGATAAATACAATAAAGAGATGAGAAAAACAGAAGGAAATTCATCACTCGATTTACCCCCTTAGTAGGTTTAAATCTCACTTCACTTTTTGAACGTTCCCAATCAAATTTTAATAGTAATCCAATATAGAATCCTAACCTATCAAAATCAACATCATCTTTACCATCTAGCAAATCCCAAATATGCCCATCTTTCATATAATACGTCTTGGTATTCTTAAACTCCATATTTTTCCCATATGGATTTATTTCTGATTTCAACTTGATTATGGCAGAGTTCTTATCACCTCCATCACTTAATTCTGATAATATTTCTTTTAATTTTTTTCGCCATTCTGATCGTTCTTTTGTAACAAAATCCAAATTGTTCTTTTTGTTATTTTGAACAAACGTAATTATTGCACTGACGATTGCGCTTATCCCAACTGCACTCACAATAGAGACGATTTGTTCGCTAGTCAAATTCATCCATCTCCTCCCACTCACTCTTCAGCAATCCATATATCAGACTGTCACAGCGGTTACCTTGAGCATCTTTGCGGTCTCGGATACGAGCTTCAAGGGTAAATCCTAATTTTTCCGCAACTCGTTGACTTTGGATATTGTAGCCAAAGCAAGACAATTCTATCTTATGAAGCCCCAGTTCTTTAAAAGCTAAATCAATCAAAGCATGCGCTGCTTCTGGTACATAACCTCGTCCCCAATAATCGGGGTGCAAGGTATAGCCAATCTCAAGCACATCATCTTCGTGTCGATGGTTGAAATCAACAGAACCAATCACTTTATCAGTCCCTTTGACCACAATGCCATAACCAGCTGGGAGATTGTCCTTTTGATTCCGCTCGGGAAGGATATGTTCTAGGTAATAAATCTCATCCTCCAAGGTCTTGACGGGTGGAAAACCAGCTGGATATGAAACTTCTGGAAGACTGGCGAAAGCAAGGATATCCTCTGCATCCGCCACTGTTCGGACTCGTAAAAGAAGACGTTCTGTTTCGGTTTGTTGTGACAACTCAGCTCTTTTCATCCCTCTTCCTCGCTTTCTTGATAAAGCTTCCCATGTGGTCGACTCGGTCATCTAGATAGCGATAGACACGTTTATGACCATCTCCCATAAAGTAAGTCGGTGCAAAAGAATCATTACGGAAATGTCCCTTGTCATCTAGCAAACCAGGATCAGCAAGGCGGTCTAGGATCTTAGCAAAGATATGACAGATACCATCTTCCTCAATAATTCTGTCGACCTCACAATCCAGAACGACTGGACAGGCATCCAGGATAGGTGCTTGTGTCAAATCAGAAGGTTGAAAATCTATGCCGAGTTTAGCAATCTTCTCACGATGACTAATAAAACCAGCCTGCTCCATCTCCAGCATAAAACTTTCATCAGGAATATTCACTGTGAACTTCTGATAATGTTTAATCTGGTCTGCCGCATTTTCCTCACTACCGACCCCTATAACGAGCCAATCTCCTAGACTATAAGAAGAACTACAAGTCGTCACATTATAGCCATAGGTCTGGTCCTGGTAACCCAAGATAAAAATGGGAAAACCATAGTACAATTTACTGGTCTCAAAAGATTGCTTCATGTCACCCTCCTCTGATAGGAACGTAGACCTCGCTTTCGCTCTGTCTGCATCAATATCTCTAAATTCACCTGCGACCTTCGGTCTTGGTTCTTTAAAAGCTATAGAAAATCCCTGTCATAACCATGACAGGGACGAATGTGTATCCGCGGTACCACCCAGTTTTGAGTGGTAACCACTCACAGCTTTCTTGATTCAATTTGACCATCAGCAACCAGCTTTGACATTTGTGCGGATTTCTCAGTACCACCGCTTCCTGTGACAAATGGGCTTCAAAGCACCTCTGAATGGTCTTATTCTATCACATTTTTAAGACCAAGACAAATGAAATTGTGATGGAAATCTTATTGATTTTTGAATTTGAAAGTAGGTCCTCTGTCTTACTTTTCCTCACAATTTTCAATGGCTACTATTACCTTTCATGACAAGTTCTAACTTTGCTTGGCTTTCCAAATATCTCTTACGGTAAGTTATTGCCATCGTTTTATACTCTTCGGAGGACATTTTATAAAAATCTGCTTCTTCTTTGTAAGATTCTACAAACTTTTTGTAATAATCGATATCTTTTATCGGATTCTTAATAATCTTATCCATCAACACATAAATCCCTAAAAATACACCACCAAGAATCATCCCAAGAAAATAGGGCGCCACAAGAAATGATTTAATTAACTCCATGAAGTTCACCATCACTTTCCTTCAAAATCCTTCTGAAAATGTTCTTTATGAACTTTTAATTCAAGCCCACAAACATCTTTGAGCTTTTTCCCAGCTGCAACTCGTCTTTGATGTGCTCTTATTAAAACATGTTCGGACTGTGTATGACTAATAAAATAACACAATAGCAGGTAAGTAACTATAACCCCTAACATCATAGTAATTATCCTAACCACCAAGAAAATCATCTCTCTACTCCTCTCTTAAGGAACTTGCTGAAACCATTGTAACAAAACATCGGCTAAAATCGAGACCTTTTTCACAAGAAGTGGCTCATTTATCATAAGTAAAAGTATTTATTTTATTTTGAGTACATGAATAATGGTATTATAGATATTTCAAGACAGATAATCTACATTCTAGATAACTTTATTTTCTATTAGAAAAATCCCTGTCTTCCGACAAGGATTTCATCTTATTTTTCTTCCTTAGCTCTTTCTTCTTTTAGCCATTTTTCATAGCTTTCGAGTAGATTGATAGCCATTTGGGTTGCCAAGGCTAGCGAGAAGGCTTCTGTACCTTCAGTTGTTTCGTCTTGGACTTCCAATTTACTTTCTTCGTAAATGGCTTTGAGAGCCTTATTGCTAAGCGTGTCTTTAAATGCTTGGAATTCTTTCATGGTCAAAGCCTCCTTGATTCTACGGCAACATCTACAGCTACTGTTACCGTTTTCACTTTAAGTTTACACCATTTCAGAGAAATTGCAAGGATTTTCCTTAATAATAAGGAGAGCTTTCACTCTATCTGCGACCTACTGAGCAGGAGTCGCAGCCCCTGTGAGATACTCGGTCGTATAGGCTACGATAGCTCCCGAATCAGCATTTACCGCATATTTATAACGTAGACCGCTAGCAGCATAGTCAAAGCTGATATTGTAGACCTTCCCGTCTCCTTCAGTCTTCAACTCCGTTTTCAAGTTTGTCACAGAACCCTCAGCTAGGCCAGCATGGTTAAGAGCTGTCGTTTGTGCTGTTTCTTTGGATACTGCTGTCTCTTCCTTGCTTTCGCTAGGTTGAGTCTCGTCTTTAGGCTCTTCACTTTTTTGAGTATCATCCTCATCTTTAGATGTTGGATGGTCACTCTTATGTTTCAAAATAGATCCTGACTGACCGTCAATCGTATACTCAAAATGGTTGTCTGACGTTGTGAAACTAATCTCATAACTTCCGTGAAGTCCGGAACGTGATTTTGAAACTGTTGATTGAGAAATCTCAGAAGTTTTGACACCTGCATTTTTGTAAGCAATGTCTGCCGCATCTTGTTCTGACAAGCGATAACCTGAACCGTTAAAAATAAACAAAGCTGCAGCGATGGCAACTGGGATAGCGAGCAGAAGCAGATAGCCCACTAGCTTTTTCATTTTTCGCATAAAATTCTCCGCTATTTTAATCTAATACTACTATTATATCTTAAAGTTCTAAAATTGTCAGATAAACTTGTCTCATTTTTAGGACAACATCATAAAAAGTTCCCGATAGCTATCAGGAACTTCTACGAAATGTTACTATTTGGCCAGTTACAAAGACTAGTATGGCCATCCAGATAAAGAGGAAGCCTTTCAACTCTCCAAAGCTGACCGTCTCACCAAAAATGAGGATGGCTACGAGAAGTTGAATCGTAGGATTAAGATACTGGATGAAACCAATAAGGTTAAGTGGTGCCCTTTTGACTGCTTCTGAGAAGCAAAGCAAGGGAATAGCAGTCACCACACCTGAAATGGCTAGGAGAAACATTTCCATGCTCGAATAGGACGAAAATGATTCTGGAGAAAAGAAAACGAGATAGATAGCTACAAAAGGTAGTAGCAAGCCACTTTCTACTAGCATGGCTACATCACTGGAGAGCCCAACCCCTTTTTTGATTAGACCATAGAAACCAAAGCTCAGAGCTAACCCCAATGAAACCATGGGAAGTTTTCCTGTATTGGCAACAAGAATCAGTACTCCTATAAAGGCCAATACTACTGCTGCCCACATGGTCCTACTCAATGATTCACGAAGAAAAATGAGGGCAAACAGGATAGAAATAATAGGCATAATGTAATAGCCCAGGCTAGCCTGCGTCGCTTGACCATGACCCACAGCATAGATATAAATCAACCAGTTAGCTGCTATGAGAAAACTAGCAAGTAGCATACGAAGCAAGGCTTTCTTATCCTGCCAAAGTTCCACAAGCTCCCCTTTGAAACGTGTATTTTGCTTAGCGACTAGGGCGTAAGTCAGCATAGTCACCACTGTAAAAACAATCCGCCACGAGAAGGTGTTGTAAGCCGAAACACCTGCTAAAAGCTTCCAAAAAAGGGATAAAAATCCCCATTGAATATAGGTGGCTAGACCAAAGAGTAGCCCTTGATTTTTTCTAGTCAACCACAACACCTGCTTTATCCACAGACAGGATGAAGGTTTCACCATCTAAACCAAGACCATCGATAGCCGTTTTAAGAGCTTCAGCCTGATCATTTGGCGTCAAAGTCATAACTGTTGGGCCAGCGCCTGAAAGATAGGTCGCATAAGCACTGTATTGACCTGACAATTCCTTAATAGTCGCAAATTCTTTAACCAATTTTTGACGATAGCGTTCGTGGAACATATCCCCTTGAATAGCATGTCCCGCCTTAACCAAATCGCCTGCAAAGAGGGCAGCAATAGCAACGTTTGCAATAGATGATGCAGCTACAGCTTCTTTGTAAGACAGGTCACTTGGAAGTACCCCACGTGAATCAGACGTCTTAAGTTCATAGCTCGGAATGAAGGCTACAAAGGCACACTCTGGAAAGTCTGTCACGATACTATTAACATGTTCATCCACATAAGAGGCTACAACGAGATTCCCAAAAATAGCTGGGGCAACATTGTCAGGGTGACCTTCAATCTTGGTTGCAATATCAAGTTTATCATCGTCTGAGAGCTGCAAGTTTGCCAATTGATTGGCCAACTCGATTCCTGCTACAATAACAGAACTTGAAGAACCTAGCCCACGCGCCAAGGGAATATCTGATACCATCACCAATTTATGGGGCTGCAAATCAGACTTAACTTGCAAGGCAGTTGAAATGAGGAGGTTATTTTCATCTGAAGGAATATCGCCCAAATCATGCTCAATATGCCATGCATCCGCTGGTTCAAGCACCTCGATTGTCAAATATTTAGAAACGGCAACACCCACAGAATCAAAACCTGGACCAATATTGGCAGATGTTGCTGGAACAGTAATTTTCATAATAATACACCAAAAGGAGGAAAGCCATCAGCGACTTTTCTCCTTGAATACCTTTCTTATACGCACCAGTATGGGCTTATCAATTAGTTAGACAAAACTTTCAATGTATTGACAACAGTGAAGTCTTCTGCTGCTTCAAGTTTTTCAGTAACAGCTTTGAGTTGTGTCTTAGACATAGCATGTGTAATCACAACGATACGAGCTGTTGTGCCATTTGCTTTTTGTTGCAAAACTTGTTCAAATGAAATATCTTCTGAGTTGAAGATTTCAGACAAGTGAAGGATTTTACCTTTTTCGTCTGGCGTATCAAGGGCAAAGTAGTAGTTGCTCTTAACATCTGCTGGATTAGCCAATGGCAAGTCACGACGGAACTCGTTAAACGGTTTACCAACATTGCCATCTGAAAGACGACGAGCAATACGGATAATATCTGCCAAAACAGATGTTGCTGTTGGTTTTTGACCAGCACCTGGTCCGTAGTACATTGATTCGCCGATACCGATAGATTCAACAAAGACTGCATTCATAACATCGTTAACGCTAGCAAGTGGGTGATTTTTTGGCAAGAATGTTGGGGATACTTCTGCAGAGATACCTGATTCTACTTCACGCACATCACCAACCAATTTGATAACATAACCCAATTCTTGAGCGACGGCTACATCATCAGTAGAGATGTTTGTAATCCCCTTGTGAGTCACATCGTCGAAATCAATTGTGGCCCCAAATCCAAATTGGCTAAGGATAACAGCTTTATAAGCAGCGTCAATACCTTCAACGTCGTTAGTTGGATCACTTTCAGCATAACCAAGTTCTTGGGCAGTCTTAAGAGCGTCCTCATATGACCAACCTTCGTCAACCATCTTAGTCATCATAAAGTTAGATGTTCCGTTAAGCACACCAAGGATACGTGTCACCTTATCAGACGTCAAAGAGTTAGCCAAAGTACGCAAAATTGGAATACCACCAGCAACAGCAGCTTCATAGTAGAAAGCCACTCCCTTATCTTGGGCAAGAGAAATCAACTCTTTTCCATGAGTAGCAATCAAGTCTTTGTTAGCAGAAACAACGTTTTTACCCGCTTCAAGTGCTTTTGTGATGAAGGTACGAGCTGGCTCGATACGACCCATCAATTCAACAACGATTTGAATCTCTTCATCATTAAGGATTTCGTCAACATTTGTGACAAAATTGTAGTCGTTTCCGGCAGCGATAAGACGATTTTTTTCCTCGTCATCTTTAACCAAAACTTTGGCAATTTCGAGTTGGTCACGTGAGGCTGCAAGAACCTTTTCACCATTTTCCTTCAAGAGGAAAGGAATACCGCTAGCTACTGTACCAAAGCCAAGCAATCCAATTTTAATAGACATTTACGATTTCTCCTTAAAAACATACATTTTTTTAATTGTACCACATTTCTATCGGAATTGACAGAATATTGTTGCCATTTAAGGAGGCAAGTATTCTTTTTACTGAAAATTCTGTGCATTTCCATCCCATTTTTGTTAGAATAATAGCTAGACCTATTTGAAAGGGGATACAATGACTTCTCAAAAGAAAAAAACAACTCAAGCTAACAGAAAGAAACTGAACCTTCTTCTGCTTTTCCTAAATCTCGTCCTTCTTGGCTTACTGGCAGTTTTTATGCTTAACCGACCAAATCAGTCGAAAAGCAAGCAACAACAGGCTCAGACCAGTCAGTCTAAGACGACAGCTAAATGGAAAACCTATGACGATCCTGTCCAAATCCCTATCCTAATGTATCATGCGGTACACGTCATGGATCCATCTGAAGCCTCCAACGCCAACCTTATCGTTGACCCAGACCTCTTCGAGGCACAAATCAAGGCTTTGTCAAAGGCAGGATACTACTTCCTAACGCCTGAAGAAGCCTACAAAGCCTTCACTGAAAACGCCCTACCTGCTAAGAAGGTTGTCTGGCTGACCTTTGACGATGGTAACGAAGATTTCTACACCATTGCCTATCCTATTCTCAAAAAATACAAGGCTAAAGCAACCAATAATGTGATCACTGGCTTTGTTAAGAAAGGAAATGCTGGAAATCTTACCGTCAAACAGATGAAAGAAATGATGGCTCACGGTATGAGCTTCCAGTCTCATACGGTTAACCACCCCGATTTGTCAACCACTGATAAGGCGACACAAAAGGTTGAATTAACGGATTCTATTGACTTCCTTGAAAATAAACTCAATACCAAGGTCAATACCATTGCCTACCCATCAGGTCGCTATAATCAAACGACACTTGACCTAGCTAAGAAAACTTACAAGTTAGGACTAACAACCAACGAAGGGCTAGCCAGTGCTAAGGATGGTCTTCTCTCACTTAATCGTGTCCGTATTCTGCCAACAACAACAGCTAAAGGACTTCTCAGCGAGATTGATACTGACAATGAGTAAAAGAAATCACTTGATTCTTGAATCAAGTGATTTTTATGTTCTAGTCAAATATTTCTGATAGGAGAGCCACACCCTTTTCAATTTCAGCATCACTTAGGGTGATTGGTGGCAAAAGACGAATCACGTTTGTCCCTGCAGTTAAGACAATTAACCCCTTATCTCGAGCCGACTGGACCAATTCTCCTAAATTGCCAGTAGTCTCAATCCCAATCATATAGCCCAAGCCACGTACAGTGGTAACCGTCTCTTTATCAGATAAAGCTGCCTGCAATTTTGCTTGTAGCTGGTTTCCATTTTCAAGGGCAGTATCTAGAAAACCTGGGACCAACATAACTTCAAGCGTAGCTTTGGCCGCCGCCATAGCCAGTTTATTTCCTCCAAAGGTAGAGCCGTGACTTCCGTAAGAGAAGGCTTCTCCAAGAGATGACTTAGCAAGCATGGCACCAACTGGCACCCCATTTGCCAAACCTTTTGCCAGAGTAAAGATATCTGGTTCAATATCGTAGTGCTCATAAGCATAAAGCTTACCAGTACGACCAAGTCCTGTCTGAACCTCATCTACAATAAGATAAATACCCGTCTCCTTACAAAAGTCAGCCAAAGCCTTAACAAAGTCCTTATCAGCAGGTTGAACACCTGATTCCCCTTGAACCAACTCCAACATAATAGCCGCTGTTTCGTCACTAGCTAGGGCCTTGACACTATCTATGTCATTGAAAATAGCATAGCTAAAGTGGGGCACACCTTCACCAAAGCCTTGTTTGATTTTATCCTGACCAGTGGCAGACATGGATCCAAACGTTCGACCATGGAAGGAATTTTGGAAGGTAATGATTTCTTGTTTACCCGATGCCTTTCGGGCGATTTTTATGGCTGCTTCATTGGCCTCTGCACCACTGTTACAGAAAAAGGCCAGATAATCCTTGTCACCAATTAGAAGACCGGCAACATCCTCTTGCAACTGATTGTGATAAAGATTAGGCTGGTGCAAAATCTTACCCACCTGCTCTGTCAAAGCCTGATTGACATGGGGATGATAGCCCAGGTTAGTTACCCCGATACCTGATGAAAAATCCAAGTAGGTCTTGCCAGTGGTATCTGTCAAATAATTGCCTTGAGCCGAAGCGAAATCAAT
>OAUP01000294.1_pt1 | contig 23385 bp, 23 predicted proteins | sample 1476301 | NCBI WGS metagenome assembly OAUP01 (sample SAMEA2580055, study PRJEB22360) | human gut metagenome | biome: human gut; feature: human-associated habitat; material: faeces | place: Denmark | collected 2008/2010 | reverse complement strand
TAATGCAGCCTCCCCCCGACTGGCAGACACCGCTGAACGGGATTATTTCACCCTCAGAGAGAGGCTGATCACTATGCAAAAACAACTGGAAGGAACCCAGAAGTATATTAATGAGCAGTGCAGATAGAGCTGCCCATATCGATGGGCAACTCATGCAATTATTGTGAGCAATACACACGCGCTTCCAGCGGAGTATAAATGCCTAAAGTAATAAAACCGAGCAATCCATTTACGAATGTTTGCTGGGTTTCTGTTTTAACAACATTTTCTGCGCCGCCACAAATTTTGGCTGCATCAACAGTTTTCTCCTGTCCAATTCCCGAAACGAAGAAGTGATGGGTGATGGTTTCCTTTGGTGTTACTGCTGTCGGTTTGTTTCCAACAGTAAACGTCTGTTGAGCACATCCTGTAATAAGCATTGCCAGAGCGGCAGAAAACAACATTTTTTTCATCTTATTATCCTGCATTGTTAAAAACGGCAGAATCCTATGTGACAACAATTAAACGATAGTTAAATGGATTGATGAAAATTAAAACTATATAGGTGGATGCTCAGCCTATTGGAGGAGGGGGCACTCAGAATCCTGTGGAATGAAATAAACCGCTCTTTCTGTCCATTACCCTTTTAGCTGCGCTGTATCGTCGCCGTATTCCCGCATTAACCATGACCGTAGCCCGACGGGGAATTCCTTCTGCGTGAGTGTGCGGGAATAATCAAAAACGATGCACACCGGGTTTTACTGTGCTGACAGACGCAGGGTTACCCTCATAGTCGCTTTTCCGGTGCGATGGTGGAAGAAGCCGGGATGTTTATTCATCATCACTTTGGATTGATGTATATGCTCTCTTTTCTGACGTTAGTCTCCGACGGCAGGCTTCAATGACCCAGGCTGAGAAATTCCCAGACCCTTTTTGCTCAAGAGCGATGTTAATTTGTTCAATCATTTGGTTAGGAAAGCGGATGTTGCGGGTTGTTGTTCTGCGGGTTCTGTTCTTAGTTGACATGAGGTTGCCCCGTATTCAGTGTCGCTGATTTGTATTGTCTGAAGTTGTTTTTACGTTAAGTTGATGCAGATCAATTAATACGATACCTGCGTCATAATTGATTATTTGACGTGGTTTGATGGCGTAGATGCACGTTGTGATATGTAGATGATAATTATTATCATTTTTCGGGTCCTTTCCGGCGATCCGACAGGTTACGGGGCGGCGACCTCGCGGGTTTTCGCTATTTATGAAAATTTTCCGGTTTAAGGCATTTCCGTTCTTCTTCGTCGTAACTTAATGTTTTTATTTAAAATACCCCCTGAAAAGAAAGGAAACGACAGGTGCTGAAAACGAGCTTTTGGGCCTCTGTCGTTTCCTTTCTCTGTTTTTGGCCGTGGAATGAACAATGGAAGTCAACAAAAAGCAGCTGGCTGACATTTTCGGTGCGAGTATCCGTACCATTCAGAACTGGCAGGAACAGGGAATGCCCGTTCTGCGAGGCGGTGGCAAGGGTAATGAGGTGCTTTATGACTCTGCCGCCGTTATAAGATGGTATGCCGAAAGGGATGCTGAAATTGAGAACGAAAAGCTGCGCCGGGAAGTTGAAGAACTGCGGCAGGCCAGCGAGACAGATCTCCAGCCAGGGACTATTGAGTACGAACGCCATCGACTTACGCGTGCGCAGGCCGACGCACAGGAGCTGAAAAATGCCAGAGACTCCGCTGAAGTGGTGGAAACCGCATTCTGTACTTTCGTGCTGTCGCGGATCGCAGGTGAAATTGCCAGTATTCTCGACGGGATCCCCCTGTCGGTGCAGCGGCGTTTTCCGGAACTGGAAAACCGACATGTTGATTTCCTGAAACGGGATATCATCAAAGCCATGAACAAAGCAGCCGCGCTGGATGAACTGATACCGGGGTTGCTGAGTGAATATATCGAACAGTCAGGTTAACAGGCTGCGGCATTTTGTCCGCGCCGGGCTTCGCTCACTGTTCAGGCCGGAGCCACAGACCGCCGTTGAATGGGCGGATGCTAATTACTATCTCCCGAAAGAATCCGCATACCAGGAAGGGCGCTGGGAAACACTGCCCTTTCAGCGGGCCATCATGAATGCGATGGGCAGCGACTACATCCGTGAGGTGAATGTGGTGAAGTCTGCCCGTGTCGGTTATTCCAAAATGCTGCTGGGTGTTTATGCCTACTTTATAGAGCATAAGCAGCGCAACACCCTTATCTGGTTGCCGACGGATGGTGATGCCGAGAACTTTATGAAAACCCACGTTGAGCCGACCATCCGCGATATTCCGTCGCTGCTGGCGCTGGCTCCGTGGTATGGCAAAAAGCACCGGGATAACACGCTCACTATGAAGCGTTTTTCCAATGGTCGTGGCTTCTGGTGCCTGGGCGGTAAAGCGGCAAAAAACTACCGTGAAAAGTCGGTGGATGTGGCGGGTTATGATGAACTTGCTGCCTTTGATGAGGATATTGAACAGGAAGGCTCTCCGACGTTCCTTGGCGACAAACGTATTGAAGGCTCGGTCTGGCCAAAGTCCATCCGTGGCTCCACGCCCAAAGTGAGAGGCACCTGCCAGATTGAGCGTGCAGCCAGTGAATCCCTGCATTTTATGCGTTTTCATGTTGCCTGCCCGCACTGCGGGGAGGAGCAGTATCTTAAATTTGGCGACAAAGAGACGCCGTTTGGCCTCAAATGGACGCCGGATGACCCCTCCAGCGTGTTTTATCTCTGCGAGCATAATGCCTGCGTCATCCGCCAGCAGGAGCTGGACTTTACTGATGCCCGTTATATCTGCGAAAAGACCGGGATCTGGACCCGTGATGGCATTCTCTGGTTTTCGTCATCCGGTGAAGAGATTGAGCCGCCGGACAGTGTGACCTTTCACATCTGGACGGCGTACAGCCCGTTCACCACCTGGGTGCAGATTGTCAAAGACTGGATGAAGACGAAAGGGGATACGGGAAAACGTAAAACCTTCGTGAACACCACGCTCGGTGAGACATGGGAAGCGAAAATCGGCGAACGTCCGGATGCTGAGGTGATGGCGGAGCGGAAAGAGCATTATTCAGCGCCCGTTCCTGACCGTGTGGCTTACCTGACCGCCGGTATCGACTCCCAGCTGGACCGCTACGAAATGCGCGTATGGGGATGGGGGCCGGGTGAGGAAAGCTGGCTGATTGACCGGCAGATTATTATGGGTCGCCACGACGATGAACAGACGCTGCTGCGTGTGGATGAGGCCATCAATAAAACCTATACCCGCCGGAATGGTGCAGAAATGTCGGTATCCCGTATCTGCTGGGATACTGGCGGGATTGACCCGACCATTGTGTATGAACGCTCGAAAAAACATGGGCTGTTCCGGGTGATCCCCATTAAAGGGGCATCCGTCTACGGAAAGCCGGTGGCCAGCATGCCACGTAAGCGAAACAAAAACGGGGTTTACCTTACCGAAATCGGTACGGATACCGCGAAAGAGCAGATTTATAACCGCTTCACACTGACGCCGGAAGGGGATGAACCGCTTCCCGGTGCCGTTCACTTCCCGAATAACCCGGATATTTTTGATCTGACCGAAGCGCAGCAGCTGACTGCTGAAGAGCAGGTCGAAAAATGGGTGGATGGCAGGAAAAAAATACTGTGGGACAGCAAAAAGCGACGTAATGAGGCACTCGACTGCTTCGTTTATGCGCTGGCGGCGCTGCGCATCAGTATTTCCCGCTGGCAGCTGGATCTCAGTGCACTGCTGGCGAGCCTGCAGGAAGAGGATGGTGCAGCAACCAACAAGAAAACACTGGCAGATTACGCCCGTGCCTTATCCGGAGAGGATGAATGACGCGACAGGAAGAACTTGCCGCTGCCCGTGCGGCACTGCATGACCTGATGACAGGTAAACGGGTGGCAACGGTACAGAAAGACGGACGGCGAGTGGAGTTTACGGCCACTTCCGTGTCTGACCTGAAAAAATACATTGCGGAGCTGGAGGTGCAGACCGGCATGACACAGCGACGCAGGGGACCTGCAGGATTTTATGTATGAAAACGCCCACCATTCCCACCCTTCTGGGACCGGACGGCATGACATCGCTGCGTGAATATGCCGGTTATCACGGCGGTGGCAGCGGATTTGGTGGGCAGTTGCGGGCGTGGAACCCACCGGGTGAAAGTGTGGATGCAGCCCTGCTGCCCAACTTTACCCGTGGCAATGCCCGCGCAGACGATCTGGTACGCAATAACGGCTATGCCGCCAACGCCATCCAGCTGCATCAGGATCATATCGTCGGGTCTTTTTTCCGGCTCAGTCATCGCCCAAGCTGGCGCTATCTGGGCATCGGGGAGGAAGACGCCCGTGCCTTTTCCCGCGAGGTTGAAGCGGCATGGAAAGAGTTTGCCGAGGATGACTGCTGCTGCATTGACGTTGAGCGAAAACGCACGTTTACCATGATGATTCGGGAAGGTGTGGCCATGCACGCCTTTAACGGTGAACTGTTCGTTCAGGCCACCTGGGATACCAGTTCGTCGCGGCTTTTCCGGACACAGTTCCGGATGGTCAGCCCGAAGCGCATCAGCAACCCGAACAATACCGGCGACAGCCGGAACTGCCGTGCCGGTGTGCAGATTAATGACAGCGGTGCGGCGCTGGGATATTACGTCAGCGAGGACGGGTATCCTGGCTGGATGCCGCAGAAATGGACATGGATACCCCGTGAGTTACCCGGCGGGCGCGCCTCGTTCATTCACGTTTTTGAACCCGTGGAGGACGGGCAGACTCGCGGTGCAAATGTGTTTTACAGCGTGATGGAGCAGATGAAGATGCTCGACACGCTGCAGAACACGCAGCTGCAGAGCGCCATTGTGAAGGCGATGTATGCCGCCACCATTGAGAGTGAGCTGGATACGCAGTCAGCGATGGATTTTATTCTGGGCGCGAACAGTCAGGAGCAGCGGGAAAGGCTGACCGGCTGGATTGGTGAAATTGCCGCGTATTACGCCGCAGCGCCGGTCCGGCTGGGAGGCGCAAAAGTACCGCACCTGATGCCGGGTGACTCACTGAACCTGCAGACGGCTCAGGATACGGATAACGGCTACTCCGTGTTTGAGCAGTCACTGCTGCGGTATATCGCTGCCGGGCTGGGTGTCTCGTATGAGCAGCTTTCCCGGAATTACGCCCAGATGAGCTACTCCACGGCACGGGCCAGTGCGAACGAGTCGTGGGCGTACTTTATGGGGCGGCGAAAATTCGTCGCATCCCGTCAGGCGAGCCAGATGTTTCTGTGCTGGCTGGAAGAGGCCATCGTTCGCCGCGTGGTGACGTTACCTTCAAAAGCGCGCTTCAGTTTTCAGGAAGCCCGCAGTGCCTGGGGGAACTGCGACTGGATAGGCTCCGGTCGTATGGCCATCGATGGTCTGAAAGAAGTTCAGGAAGCGGTGATGCTGATAGAAGCCGGACTGAGCACCTACGAGAAAGAGTGCGCGAAACGCGGTGACGACTATCAGGAAATTTTTGCCCAGCAGGTCCGTGAAACGATGGAGCGCCGCGCAGCCGGTCTTAAACCGCCCGCCTGGGCGGCTGCAGCATTTGAATCCGGGCTGCGACAATCAACAGAGGAGGAGAAGAGTGACAGCAGAGCTGCGTAATCTCCCGCATATTGCCAGCATGGCTTTTAATGAGCCGCTGATGCTTGAACCCGCCTATGCGCGGGTTTTCTTTTGTGCGCTTGCAGGCCAGCTTGGGATCAGCCGCCTGACGGATGCGGTGTCCGGCGACAGCCTGACTGCCCAGGAGGCACTCGCGACGCTGGCATTATCCGGTGATGATGACGGACCACGACAGGCCCGCAGTTATCAGGTCATGAACGGCATCGCCGTGCTGCCGGTGTCCGGCACGCTGGTCAGCCGGACGCGGGCGCTGCAGCCGTACTCGGGGATGACCGGTTACAACGGCATTATCGCCCGTCTGCAACAGGCTGCCAGCGATCCGATGGTGGACGGCATTCTGCTCGATATGGACACGCCCGGCGGGATGGTGGCGGGGGCATTTGACTGCGCTGACATCATCGCCCGTGTGCGTGACATAAAACCGGTATGGGCGCTGGCCAACGACATGAACTGCAGTGCAGGTCAGCTGCTTGCCAGTGCCGCCTCCCGGCGTCTGGTCACGCAGACCGCCCGGACAGGCTCCATCGGCGTCATGATGGCTCACAGTAATTACGGTGCTGCGCTGGAGAAACAGGGTGTGGAAATCACTCTGATTTACAGCGGCAGCCATAAGGTGGATGGCAACCCCTACAGCCATCTTCCGGATGACGTCCGGGAGACACTGCAGTCCCGGATGGACGCAACCCGCCAGATGTTTGCGCAGAAGGTGTCGGCATATACCGGCCTGTCCGTGCAGGCTGTGCTGGATACCGAGGCTGCAGTGTACAGCGGTCAGGAGGCCATTGATGCCGGACTGGCTGATGAACTTGTTAACAGCACCGATGCGATCACCGTCATGCGTGATGCACTGGATGCACGTAAATCCCGTCTCTCAGGAGGGCGAATGACCAAAGAGACTCAATCAACAACTGTTTCAGCCACTGCTTCGCAGGCTGACGTTACTGACGTGGTGCCAGCGACGGAGGGCGAAAACGCCAGCGCGGCGCAGCCGGACGTGAACGCGCAGATCACCGCAGCGGTTGCGGCAGAAAACAGCCGCATTATGGGGATCCTCAACTGTGAGGAGGCTCACGGACGCGAAGAACAGGCACGCGTGCTGGCAGAAACCCCCGGTATGACCGTGGAAACGGCCCGCCGCATTCTGGCCGCAGCACCACAGAGTGCACAGGCGCGCAGTGACACTGCGCTGGATCGTCTGATGCAGGGGGCACCGGCACCGCTGGCTGCAGGTAACCCGGCATCTGATGCCGTTAACGATTTGCTGAACACACCAGTGTAAGGGATGTTTATGACGAGCAAAGAAACCTTTACCCATTACCAGCCGCTGGGCAACAGTGACCCGGCTCATACCGCAACCGCGCCCGGCGGATTGAGTGCGAAAGCGCCTGCAATGACCCCGCTGATGCTGGACACCTCCAGCCGTAAGCTGGTTGCGTGGGATGGCACCACCGACGGTGCTGCCGTTGGCATTCTTGCGGTTGCTGCTGACCAGACCAGCACCACGCTGACGTTCTACAAGTCCGGCACGTTCCGTTATGAGGATGTGCTCTGGCCGGAGGCTGCCAGCGACGAGACGAAAAAACGGACCGCGTTTGCCGGAACGGCAATCAGCATCGTTTAACTTTACCCTTCATCACTAAAGGCCGCCTGTGCGGCTTTTTTTACGGGATTTTTTTATGTCGATGTACACAACCGCCCAACTGCTGGCGGCAAATGAGCAGAAATTTAAGTTTGATCCGCTGTTTCTGCGTCTCTTTTTCCGTGAGAGCTATCCCTTCACCACGGAGAAAGTCTATCTCTCACAAATTCCGGGACTGGTAAACATGGCGCTGTACGTTTCGCCGATTGTTTCCGGTGAGGTTATCCGTTCCCGTGGCGGCTCCACCTCTGAATTTACGCCGGGATATGTCAAGCCGAAGCATGAAGTGAATCCGCAGATGACCCTGCGTCGCCTGCCGGATGAAGATCCGCAGAATCTGGCGGACCCGGCTTACCGCCGCCGTCGCATCATCATGCAGAACATGCGTGACGAAGAGCTGGCCATTGCTCAGGTCGAAGAGATGCAGGCAGTTTCTGCCGTGCTTAAGGGCAAATACACCATGACCGGTGAAGCCTTCGATCCGGTTGAGGTGGATATGGGCCGCAGTGAGGAGAATAACATCACGCAGTCCGGCGGCACGGAGTGGAGCAAGCGTGACAAGTCCACGTATGACCCGACCGACGATATCGAAGCCTACGCGCTGAACGCCAGCGGTGTGGTGAATATCATCGTGTTCGATCCGAAAGGCTGGGCGCTGTTCCGTTCCTTCAAAGCCGTCAAGGAGAAGCTGGATACCCGTCGTGGCTCTCATTCCGAGCTGGAGACAGCGGTGAAAGACCTGGGCAAAGCGGTGTCCTATAAGGGGATGTATGGCGATGTGGCCATCGTCGTGTATTCCGGACAGTACGTGGAAAACGGCGTCAAAAAGAACTTCCTGCCGGACAACACGATGGTGCTGGGGAACACTCAGGCACGCGGTCTGCGCACCTATGGCTGCATTCAGGATGCGGACGCACAGCGCGAAGGCATTAACGCCTCTGCCCGTTACCCGAAAAACTGGGTGACCACCGGCGATCCGGCGCGTGAGTTCACCATGATTCAGTCAGCACCGCTGATGCTGCTGGCTGACCCTGATGAGTTCGTGTCCGTACAACTGGCGTAATCATGGCCCTTCGGGGCCATTGTTTCTCTGTGGAGGAGTCCATGACGAAAGATGAACTGATTGCCCGTCTCCGCTCGCTGGGTGAACAACTGAACCGTGATGTCAGCCTGACGGGGACGAAAGAAGAACTGGCGCTCCGTGTGGCAGAGCTGGAAGAGGAGCTTGATGACACGGATGAAACTGCCGGTCAGGACACCCCTCTCAGCCGGGAAAATGTGCTGACCGGACATGAAAATGAGGTGGGATCAGCGCAGCCGGATACCGTGATTCTGGATACGTCTGAACTGGTCACGGTCGTGGCACTGGTGAAGCTGCATACTGATGCACTTCACGCCACGCGGGATGAACCTGTGGCATTTGTGCTGCCGGGAACGGCGTTTCGTGTCTCTGCCGGTGTGGCAGCCGAAATGACAGAGCGCGGCCTGGCCAGAATGCAATAACGGGAGGCGCTGTGGCTGATTTCGATAACCTGTTCGATGCTGCCATTGCCCGCGCCGATGAAACGATACGCGGGTACATGGGAACGTCAGCCACCATGACATCCGGTGAGCAGTCAGGTGCGGTGATACGTGGTGTTTTTGATGACCCTGAAAATATCAGCTATGCCGGACAGGGCGTGCGCGTTGAAGGCTCCAGCCCGTCCCTGTTTGTCCGGACTGATGAGGTGCGGCAGCTGCGGCGTGGAGACACGCTGACCATCGGTGAGGAAAATTTCTGGGTAGATCGGGTTTCGCCGGATGATGGCGGAAGTTGTCATCTCTGGCTTGGACGGGGCGTACCGCCTGCCGTTAACCGTCGCCGCTGAAAGGGGGATGTATGGCCATAAAAGGTCTTGAGCAGGCCGTTGAAAACCTCAGCCGTATCAGCAAAACGGCGGTGCCTGGTGGTGCCGCAATGGCCATTAACCGCGTTGCTTCATCCGCGATATCGCAGTCGGCGTCACAAGTTGCCCGTGAGACAAAGGTACGCCGGAAACTGGTAAAGGAAAGGGCCAGGCTGAAAAGGGCCACGGTCAAAAATCCGCAGGCCAGAATCAAAGTTAACCGGGGGGATTTGCCCGTAATCAAGCTGGGTAATGCGCGGGTTGTCCTTTCGCGCCGCAGGCGTCGTAAAAAGGGGCAGCGTTCATCCCTGAAAGGTGGCGGCAGCGTGCTTGTGGTGGGTAACCGTCGTATTCCCGGCGCGTTTATTCAGCAACTGAAAAATGGCCGGTGGCATGTCATGCAGCGTGTGGCCGGGAAAAACCGTTACCCCATTGATGTGGTGAAAATCCCGATGGCGGTGCCGCTGACCACGGCGTTTAAACAAAATATTGAGCGGATACGGCGTGAACGTCTTCCGAAAGAGCTGGGCTATGCGCTGCAGCATCAACTGAGGATGGTAATAAAGCGATGAAACATACTGAACTCCGTGCAGCCGTACTGGATGCACTGGAGAAGCATGACACCGGGGCGACGTTTTTTGATGGTCGCCCCGCTGTTTTTGATGAGGCGGATTTTCCGGCAGTTGCCGTTTATCTCACCGGCGCTGAATACACGGGCGAAGAGCTGGACAGCGATACCTGGCAGGCGGAGCTGCATATCGAAGTTTTCCTGCCTGCTCAGGTGCCGGATTCAGAGCTGGATGCGTGGATGGAGTCCCGGATTTATCCGGTGATGAGCGATATCCCGGCACTGTCAGATTTGATCACCAGTATGGTGGCCAGCGGCTATGACTACCGGCGCGACGATGATGCGGGCCTGTGGAGTTCAGCCGATCTGACTTATGTCATTACCTATGAAATGTGAGGACGCTATGCCTGTACCAAATCCTGTAATGCCGGTGAAAGGTGCCGGGACCACCCTGTGGGTTTATAAGGGGAGCGGTGACCCTTATGCGAATCCGCTTTCAGACGTTGACTGGTCGCGTCTGGCAAAAGTTAAAGACCTGACGCCCGGCGAACTGACCGCTGAGTCCTATGACGACAGCTATCTCGATGATGAAGATGCAGACTGGACTGCGACCGGGCAGGGGCAGAAATCTGCCGGAGATACCAGCTTCACGCTGGCGTGGATGCCCGGAGAGCAGGGGCAGCAGGCGCTGCTGGCGTGGTTTAATGAAGGCGATACCCGTGCCTATAAAATCCGCTTCCCGAACGGCACGGTCGATGTGTTCCGTGGCTGGGTCAGCAGTATCGGTAAGGCGGTGACGGCGAAGGAAGTGATCACCCGCACGGTGAAAGTCACCAATGTGGGACGTCCGTCGATGGCAGAAGATCGCAGCACGGTAACAGCGGCAACCGGCATGACCGTGACGCCTGCCAGCACCTCGGTGGTGAAAGGGCAGAGCACCACGCTGACCGTGGCCTTCCAGCCGGAGGGCGTAACCGACAAGAGCTTTCGTGCGGTGTCTGCGGATAAAACAAAAGCCACCGTGTCGGTCAGTGGTATGACCATCACCGTGAACGGCGTTGCTGCAGGCAAGGTCAACATTCCGGTTGTATCCGGTAATGGTGAGTTTGCTGCGGTTGCAGAAATTACCGTCACCGCCAGTTAATCCGGAGAGTCAGCGATGTTCCTGAAAACCGAATCATTTGAACATAACGGTGTGACCGTCACGCTTTCTGAACTGTCAGCCCTGCAGCGCATTGAGCATCTCGCCCTGATGAAACGGCAGGCAGAACAGGCGGAGTCAGACAGCAACCGGAAGTTTACTGTGGAAGACGCCATCAGAACCGGCGCGTTTCTGGTGGCGATGTCCCTGTGGCATAACCATCCGCAGAAGACGCAGATGCCGTCCATGAATGAAGCCGTTAAACAGATTGAGCAGGAAGTGCTTACCACCTGGCCCACGGAGGCAATTTCTCATGCTGAAAACGTGGTGTACCGGCTGTCTGGTATGTATGAGTTTGTGGTGAATGATGCCCCTGAACAGGCAGAGGACGCCGGGCCTGCAGAGCCTGTTTCTGCGGGAAAGTGTTCGACGGTGAGCTGAGTTTTGCCCTGAAACTGGCGCGCGAGATGGGGCGACCCGACTGGCGTGCCATGCTTGCCGGGATGTCATCCACGGAGTATGCCGACTGGCACCGCTTTTACAGTACCCATTATTTTCATGATGTTCTGCTGGATATGCACTTTTCCGGGCTGACGTACACCGTGCTCAGCCTGTTTTTCAGCGATCCGGATATGCATCCGCTGGATTTCAGTCTGCTGAACCGGCGCGAGGCTGACGAAGAGCCTGAAGATGATGTGCTGATGCAGAAAGCGGCAGGGCTTGCCGGAGGCGTTCGTTTTGGCCCGGACGGGAATGAAGTTATCCCCGCTTCCCCGGATGTGGCGGACATGACGGAGGATGACGTAATGCTGATGACAGTATCAGAAGGGATCGCAGGAGGAGTCCGGTATGGCTGAACCGGTAGGCGATCTGGTCGTTGATTTAAGTCTGGATGCGGCCAGATTTGACGAGCAGATGGCCAGAGTCAGGCGTCATTTTTCCGGTACGGAAAGTGATGCGAAAAAAACAGCGGCAGTCGTTGAACAGTCGATGAACCGGCAGGCGCTGGCTGCACAGAAAGCGGGAATTTCCGTCGGGCAGTATAAAGCCGCCATGCGTATGCTGCCTGCGCAGTTCACTGACGTGGCCACGCAGCTTGCAGGCGGGCAAAGTCCGTGGCTGATCCTGCTGCAACAGGGGGGGCAGGTGAAGGACTCCTTCGGCGGGATGATCCCCATGTTCCGGGGGCTTGCCGGTGCGATCACCCTGCCGATGGTGGGGGCCACCTCGCTGGCGGTGGCGACCGGTGCGCTGGCGTATGCCTGGTATCAGGGCAACTCAACCCTGTCCGATTTCAACAAAACGCTGGTCCTTTCCGGCAATCAGTCGGGTCTGACGGCAGATCGCATGCTGGTCCTGTCCAGAGCCGGGCAGGCGGCAGGGCTGACGTTTAACCAGACCAGCGAGTCACTCAGCGCACTGGTTAAGGCGGGAGTAAGCGGTGAGGCTCAGATTGCGTCCATCAGCCAGAGTGTGGCGCGTTTCTCCTCTGCATCCGGTGTGGAGGTGGACAAGGTCGCTGAAGCCTTCGGGAAGCTGACCACAGACCCGACGTCGGGGTTGACGGCGATGGCACGCCAGTTCCATAACGTGACGGCGGAGCAGATTGCGTATGTTGCTCAGTTGCAGCGTTCCGGCGATGAAGCCGGGGCATTGCAGGCGGCGAACGAGGCCGCAACACAGGGGTTTGATGACCAGACCCGCCGCCTGAAAGAGAACATGGGCACGCTGGAGACCTGGGCAGGCAAGACAGCACGGGCATTCAAATCCATGTGGGATGCGGTGCTGGATATTGGTCGTCCTGATACCGCGCAGGAGATGTTGATTAAGGCAGAGGCTGCGTTTAAGAAAGCAGACGACATCTGGAATCTGCGCAAGGATGATTATTTTGTTAACGATGAAGCGCGGGCGCGTTACTGGGATGATCGTGAAAAGGCCCGTCTTGCGCTTGAAGCCGCCCGAAAGAAGGCTGAGCAGCAGACTCAACAGGACAAAAATGCGCAGCAGCAGAGCGATACCGAAGCGTCACGGCTGAAATATACCGAAGAGGCGCAGAAGGCTTATGAACGCCTGCAGACGCCGCTGGAGAAATATACCGCCCGTCAGGAAGAACTGAACAAGGCACTGAAGGACGGGAAAATTCTGCAGGCAGATTACAACACGCTGATGGCGGCGGCGAAAAAGGACTATGAAGCGACGCTGAAAAAACCGAAACAGTCCGGCGTGAAAGTGTCTGCGGGCGATCGTCAGGAAGACAGTGCTCATGCTGCCCTGCTGACGCTTCAGGCAGAACTCCGGACGCTGGAGAAGCATGCCGGAGCAAATGAGAAAATCAGCCAGCAGCGCCGGGATTTGTGGAAGGCGGAGAGTCAGTTCGCGGTACTGGAGGAGGCGGCGCAACGTCGCCAGCTGTCTGCACAGGAGAAATCCCTGCTGGCGCATAAAGATGAGACGCTGGAGTACAAACGCCAGCTGGCTGCACTTGGCGACAAGGTTACGTATCAGGAGCGCCTGAACGCGCTGGCGCAGCAGGCGGATAAATTCGCACAGCAGCAACGGGCAAAACGGGCCGCCATTGATGCGAAAAGCCGGGGGCTGACTGACCGGCAGGCAGAACGGGAAGCCACGGAACAGCGCCTGAAGGAACAGTATGGCGATAATCCGCTGGCGCTGAATAACGTCATGTCAGAGCAGAAAAAGACCTGGGCGGCTGAAGACCAGCTTCGTGGGAGCTGGATGGCTGGCCTCAGGTCAGGCTGGAGCGAGTGGAAAGAGAGTGCCACAGACAGTATGTCGCAGGTTAAAAGTGCTGCCACGCAGACCTTTGATGGTATTGCACAGAATATGGCGGCGATGCTGACCGGCAGTGAGCAGAACTGGCGCAGCTTCACCCGTTCCGTGCTGTCCATGATGACAGAAATTCTGCTTAAGCAGGCAATGGTGGGGATTGTCGGGAGTATCGGCAGCGCCATTGGCGGGGCTGTTGGTGGCGGCGCATCCGCGTCAGGCGGTACAGCCATTCAGGCCGCTGCGGCGAAATTCCATTTTGCAACCGGAGGATTTACGGGAACCGGCGGCAAATATGAGCCAGCGGGGATTGTTCACCGTGGTGAATTTGTCTTCACGAAGGAGGCAACCAGCCGGATTGGCGTGGGAAATCTCTACCGGCTGATGCGCGGCTATGCCACCGGCGGTTATGTCGGTGGCACCGGAAGTCCGGCGCAAATGCGGCGTTCAGAGGGTATCAGGTTTGAGCAGAACAACAACGTGGTGATTCAGAACGACGGTACGAATGGTCTGCCAGGTCCACAGATGATGAAAGCAGTGTATGACATGGCCCGCAAGGGTGCCCGCGATGAAATTCAGACACAGATGCGTGATGGTGGCCTGTTCTCCGGAGGTGGACGATGAAGACCTTCCGCTGGAAAGTGAAACCCGGTATGGATGTGGCTTCGGTCCCTTCTGTAAGAAAGGTGCGCTTTGGTGATGGCTATTCCCAGCGAGCGCCTGCCGGGCTGAATGCCAACCTGAAAACGTACAGCGTGACGCTTTCTGTCCCCCGTGAGGAGGCCACGGTACTGGAGTCGTTTCTGGAAGAGCACGGGGGCTGGAAATCCTTTCTGTGGACGCCGCCTTATGAGTGGCGGCAGATAAAGGTGACCTGCGCAAAATGGTCGTCGCGGGTCAGTATGCTGCGTGTTGAGTTCAGCGCAGAGTTTGAACAGGTGGTGAACTGATGCAGGATATCCGGCAGGAAACACTGAATGAATGCACCCGTGCGGAGCAGTCGGCCAGCGTGGTGCTCTGGGAAATCGACCTGACAGAGGTCGGTGGAGAACGTTATTTTTTCTGTAATGAGCAGAACGAAAAAGGTGAGCCGGTTACCTGGCAGGGGCGGCAGTATCAGGCATACCCCATTCAGGGGACGGGATTTGAACTGAACGGCAAGGGCAGTGCTGCCCGTCCGACACTGACGGTTTCTAACCTGCACGGCATGGTCACGGGGATGGCGGAAGACCTGCAGAGTCTGGTCGGCGGAACGGTGGTCAGGCGTAAGGTTTACGCCCGTTTTCTGGATGCGGTGAACTTCGTCAACGGAAACAGCGACGCCGATCCGGAGCAGGAGGTGATCAGCCGCTGGCGCATCGAGCAGTGCAGCGAACTGAGTGCGGTCAGTGCCTCCTTTGTGTTGTCCACGCCGACGGAAACGGACGGCGCTGTTTTTCCGGGGCGCATCATGCTTGCTAATACCTGCACCTGGACCTATCGCGGTGATGAGTGCGGTTATCACGGTCCGGCGGTCGCGGATGAATATGACCAGCCAACGTCCGATATCACGAAGGATAAATGCAGCAAATGCCTGAGCGGCTGTAAGTTTCGCAATAACGTCGGCAACTTTGGCGGCTTCCTTTCCATTAACAAACTTTCGCAGTAAACCCATGACAGAGACAGAATCAGCGATTCTGGCGCACGCCCGGCGATGTGCGCCAGCGGAGTCGTGCGGCTTCGTGGTGAGAACGCCGGAGGGGGAAAGATATTTTCCCGGCGTGAATATCTCCGGTAGGCCGGAGGCGTATTTCCGGATGTCGCCGGAGGACTGGCTGCAGGCAGAAATGCAGGGTGAGATTGTGGCGCTGGTCCACAGCCACCCCGGTGGTCTGCCCTGGCTGAGTGAGGCTGACCGGCGGCTGCAGGTGCAGAGTGATTTGCCGTGGTTGCTGGTCTGCCGGGGGGCGATTCATAAGTTCCGCTGTGTGCCACATCTCACCGGGCGGCGCTTTGAGCACGGGGTGACGGACTGTTACACGCTGTTCCGGGACGCTTACCATCTGGCGGGAATTGAGATGCCGGATTTTCATCGCGGGGATGACTGGTGGCGTCACGGTCAGAATCTCTATCTGGATAATCTGGAGGCAACGGGTTTTTACCGTGTCGTACTGACAGAGGCGCAGCCTGGCGATGTGCTGCTGTGCTGTTTTGGTTCATCGGTGCCGAATCACGCCGCCATTTACTGTGGTGACGGCGAGCTGCTGCACCATATTCCTGAACAACTGAGCAAACGAGAGAGGTATACCGACAAATGGCAGCGACGCACACACTCCCTCTGGCGTCACCGGGCATGGCGCGCATCTGCCTTTACGGGGATTTACAACGATTTGGCCGCCGCATCGACCTTCGTGTGAAAACGGGGGCTGAAGCCATCCGGGCACTGGCCACACAGCTCCCGGCGTTTCGTCAGAAACTGTGCGACGGCTGGTATCAGGTACGGATTGCCGGGCGGGACGTCAGCACGTCCGGGTTAACGGCGCAGTTACATGAGACTCTGCCTGATGGCGCTGTGATTCATATTGTTCCCAGAGTCGCCGGGGCCAAGTCAGGTGGCGTATTCCAGATTGTCCTGGGAGCTGCCGCCATTGCCGGATCATTCTTTACTGCCGGAGCCACCCTTGCAGCATGGGGGGCAGCCATTGGGGCCGGTGGTATGACCGGCATCCTGTTTTCTCTCGGTGCCAGTATGGTGCTCGGTGGTGTGGCGCAGATGCTGGCACCGAAAGCCAGGACGCCCACGGCAGCCAGTACAGATAACGGCAAACAGAACACGTATTTCTCGTCACTGGATAACATGGTTGCCCAGGGTAATGTTCTGCCTGTTCTGTACGGGGAAATGCGCGTGGGGTCACGTGTGGTTTCTCAGGAGATCAGCACGGCAGACGAAGGGGATGGTGGTCAGGTTGTGGTGATTGGTCGCTGATGCAAAATGTTTTATGTGAAACCGCCTGCGGGCGGTTTTGTCGTTTATGGAGCGTGAGGAATGGGTAAAGGCAGCAGTAAGGGGCATACCCCGCGCGAAGCGAAGGACAACCTGAAGTCCACGCAGCTGCTGAGTGTGATCGATGCCATCAGTGAAGGGCCGGTTGAAGGTCCGGTGGATGGATTAAAAAGCGTGCTGCTGAACAGTACGCCGGTGCTGGACAGTGAGGGGAATACCAACATCTCCGGCGTCACGGTGGTGTTCCGGGCAGGTGAGCAGGAGCAGACACCGCCGGAAGGTTTTGAATCCTCCGGCTCCGAGACTGTGCTGGGTACGGAAGTGAAATATGACACGCCGATCACCCGGACCATCACGTCGGCAAACATCGACCGTCTGCGCTTTACCTTCGGTGTACAGGCACTGGTGGAAACCACCTCAAAGGGAGACAGGAATCCGTCGGAAGTCCGCCTGCTGGTTCAGATACAGCGTAACGGTGGCTGGGTGACGGAAAAAGACATCACCATTAAGGGCAAAACCACCTCGCAGTATCTGGTCTCGGTGGTGGTGGATAACCTGCCTCCGCGCCCGTTCAGTATCCGGATGCGCAGGATGACACCGGACAGCACCACAGACCAGCTGCAGAACAAAACGCTCTGGTCGTCATACACCGAAATCATCGATGTGAAACAGTGCTACCCGAACACTGCACTGGTCGGCGTACAGGTGGACTCGGAGCAGTTCGGCAGCCAGCAGGTGAGTCGTAATTATCATCTTCGCGGGCGCATTCTGCAGGTGCCGTCGAACTATAACCCGCAGACGCGACAATACAGCGGTATCTGGGACGGAACGTTAAAACCAGCATACAGCAACAACATGGCCTGGTGTCTGTGGGATATGCTGACCCACCCGCGCTACGGCATGGGGAAACGTCTTGGTGCGGCGGATGTGGACAAATGGGCGCTGTATGTCATCGGCCAGTACTGCGACCAGTCAGTGCCGGACGGCTTTGGCGGCACGGAGCCGCGCATCACCTGTAATGCGTACCTGACCACACAGCGCAAGGCGTGGGATGTGCTCAGTGATTTCTGCTCGGCGATGCGCTGTATGCCGGTATGGAACGGGCAGACGCTGACGTTCGTGCAGGACCGACCGTCGGATAAGGTGTGGACCTATAACCGCAGTAATGTGGTGATGCCGGATGATGGCGCGCCGTTCCGCTACAGCTTCAGCGCCCTGAAAGACCGCCATAATGCCGTTGAGGTGAACTGGATTGACCCGAACAACGGCTGGGAGACGGCGACAGAGCTTGTGGAGGATACGCAGGCCATTGCCCGTTACGGTCGTAACGTCACGAAAATGGATGCCTTTGGCTGTACCAGCCGGGGGCAGGCACATCGCGCCGGGCTGTGGCTGATTAAAACAGAACTGCTGGAAACGCAGACCGTGGACTTCAGCGTGGGCGCAGAAGGGCTTCGCCATGTGCCGGGCGATGTCATTGAAATCTGTGATGATGACTATGCGGGTATCAGCATCGGCGGGCGCGTGCTGGCGGTAAACAGCCAGACCCGGACGCTGACGCTCGACCGTGAAATCACGCTGCCATCCTCCGGTACCACGCTGATAAGCCTGGTTGACGGAAGTGGCAATCCGGTCAGCGTGGAGGTCCAGTCCGTCACCGACGGCGTGAAGGTGAAAGTGAGCCGTGTTCCTGACGGCGTTGCCGGATACAGCGTATGGGGGCTGAAGTTGCCGACGTTGCGCCAGCGCCTGTTCCGCTGTGTGAGTATCCGTGAGAACGATGACGGCACGTATGCCATCACTGCCGTGCAGCATGTACCGGAAAAAGAAGCCATCGTGGATAACGGGGCGCACTTTGACGGCGACCAGAGCGGCACGGTGAATGGTGTCACGCCGCCAGCGGTGCAGCACCTGACTGCCGAAGTCACCGCAGACAGCGGGGAGTATCAGGTACTGGCCCGCTGGGACACGCCGAAGGTGGTGAAGGGCGTGAGCTTTATGCTTCGCCTGACCGTGGCAGCGGATGACGGCAGTGAGCGGCTGGTCAGCACGGCCCGGACGACGGAAACCACATACCGCTTCACGCAACTGGCGCTGGGAAACTACAGGCTGACAGTCCGGGCGGCAAATGCCTGGGGGCAGCAGGGCGATCCGGCGTCGGTATCGTTCCGGATTGCCGCACCGGCAGCGCCGTCGCGGATTGAGCTGACGCCGGGCTATTTTCAGATAACCGCCACGCCGCATCTTGCGGTTTATGACCCGACGGTACAGTTTGAGTTCTGGTTCTCGGAAAAACGGATTGCGGATATCAGGCAGGTTGAAACCAGCGCGCGTTATCTTGGTACGGCACTGTACTGGATAGCCGCCAGTATCAATATCAAACCGGGCCATGATTATTATTTTTACGTTCGCAGTGTGAACACCGTTGGCAAATCGGCATTCGTGGAGGCTGTCGGTCAGCCGAGTGATGATGCATCAGGCTATCTGGATTTTTTCAAAGGCGAGATAGGGAAAACCCATCTGGCTCAGGAGCTGTGGACGCAGATTGATAACGGTCAGCTTGCGCCTGACCTGACTGAAATCAGGACGTCCATAACGGATGTCAGCAATGAAATAACACAGACCGTCAATAAGAAACTGGAAGACCAGAGTGCAGCGATCCAGCAGATACAGAAGGTTCAGGTTGATACAAATAATAACCTGAACAGCATGTGGGCAGTGAAGCTGCAGCAGATGCAGGACGGACGCCTTTATATTGCGGGTATCGGTGCCGGTATTGAGAACACCCCTGACGGCATGCAGAGTCAGGTGCTGCTGGCAGCAGACAGGATTGCGATGATTAATCCTGCGAATGGCAACACAAAGCCGATGTTTGTTGGTCAGGGCGATCAGATATTCATGAATGAAGTGTTCCTGAAACGCCTGACGGCCCCCACCATTACCAGCGGCGGTAATCCTCCGGCATTTTCCCTGACATCAGACGGGAGACTGACGGCGAAAAATGCGGATATCAGTGGCAGTGTGAATGCGAACTCAGGAACGCTCAACAATGTCACGATTAACCAGAACTGTACGATTAAGGGCATGCTGGAGGCGACCCAGGTCAGAGGAGATTTCGTTAAAGCTGTATCAAAAGCCTTCCCGAAAAAAGTCGGTACGTGGGGTAACACGGAAACACCAAACGGTACGGTTACAGTCACCATCAGCGATGATCATAACTTTGACCGCCAGATTATTATTCCGCCCATTATTTTTAACGGTATAGCGTATGACGATCCGGGGAGCGGAAATAACCCAGGAGGCACGCGATACACGGGTTATGGTTTTGAAGTTCGCAAAAACGGCGTATTAATCGCATCCAGAGAAACTAAAGGGGCCATTCCCGGTAGTTACAGTGCAGTTATTGATATGCCGAGTGGCAGGGGAAGCGTCACTCTGGAGTTTAAGATTTTCCAGAAAGGCAATCAGGGGGCAGGCAATATCACCGACTGTACGGTGATTGTGACCAAAAAAGCCGCTTCCGGCATCAGTATTCGTTGAAATATTTATAACCCCAATAAAGGGCGTCAGGAATGACGCCTTTTTTATTGCAGAAAAGCGAGAGGTAATTATGCGTAAAGTTTGTGCAGCAATTTTGTCCGCAGCCATTTGTCTGGCCGTATCCGGTGCGCCTGCATGGGCGTCTGAACATCAGTCCACGCTGAGCGCGGGGTATCTTCATGCCTCGACGAACGTCCCCGGCAGTGATGATCTGAACGGGATTAACGTGAAATACCGTTATGAGTTTACGGACACACTGGGGCTGGTGACGTCATTCAGCTATGCAGGAGACAAGAATCGCCAGCTTACCCGTTACAGCAATACCCGCTGGCATGAAGATTCCGTGCGTAACCGCTGGTTCAGCGTGATGGTGGGGCCGTCTGTGCGCGTGAATGAATGGTTCAGCGCGTATGCGATGGCGGGTGTGGCTTACAGCCGTGTGTCGACTTTCTCCGGGGATTATCTCCGCGTAACTGACAACAAGGGGAAAACGCACGACGTGCTGACCGGAAGTGATGACGGTCGCCACAGCAACACGTCTCTGGCGTGGGGAGCTGGCGTGCAGTTTAACCCGACCGAATCCGTGGCCATTGATATTGCTTATGAAGGCTCCGGCAGTGGCGACTGGCGCACTGACGGTTTCATCGTGGGTGTCGGTTATAAGTTCTGATTAGCCAGGTAACACAGTGTTATGACAGCCCGCCGGTTCAGGCGGGCTTTTTTGTGGGGTGAATATGGCAGTAAAGATTTCAGGTGTACTGAAAGACGGCACAGGAAAACCGGTACAGAACTGCACAATCCAGCTGAAAGCAAAACGTAACAGCACCACGGTGGTGGTGAACACGCTGGCCTCAGAAAATCCGGATGAAGCCGGGCGTTACAGCATGGACGTTGAGTACGGTCAGTACAGCGTTATTCTGTTGGTGGAGGGATTCCCGCCGTCACATGCCGGGACCATCACCGTGTATGAAGATTCCCGACCCGGTACGCTGAATGATTTTCTCGGTGCCATGACGGAGGATGATGCCCGTCCTGAGGCACTGCGCCGTTTTGAACTGATGGTGGAAGAGGTGGCGCGTAACGCGTCCGCGGTGGCACAGAACACGGCAGCCGCGAAGAAGTCAGCCAGCGATGCCAGCACATCAGCCCGTGAGGCGGCAACCCATGCGACTGATGCTGCAGGCTCAGCACGCGCAGCCAGCACGTCAGCCGGACAGGCCGCTTCGTCGGCTCAGTCAGCATCTTCCAGCGCAGGAACGGCATCAACAAAGGCCAGTGAAGCATCGAAAAGTGCTGCTGCAGAGTCCTCAAAAAGCGCGGCAGCTACCAGTGCCGCTGCGGCGAAAACGTCAGAAACGAATGCGGCAGCGTCACAACAATCAGCAGCCACTTCTGCATCCGCCGCGACCACGAAGGCGTCAGAAGCTGCCACCTCAGCCCGGGATGCGGCGGCCTCAAAAGAGGCAGCGAAATCATCAGAAACGAACGCATCCTCGAGCGCCAGTAGCGCAGCTTCCTCGGCAACAGCGGCAGGAAATTCCGCGAAGGCGGCAAAAACGTCAGAGACGAACGCCAGGTCTTCTGAAACGGCAGCGGGACAGAGCGCCTCGGCTGCGGCAGGCTCAAAAACAGCGGCTGCGTCGTCTGCCAGTGCAGCGTCAACAAGTGCCGGGCAGGCCTCAGCCAGTGCCACCGCCGCCGGAAAATCGGCAGAAAGCGCCGCATCATCCGCTTCAACAGCCACAACGAAGGCTGGCGAAGCCACTGAACAGGCCAGCGCAGCAGCGAGGTCTGCTTCCGCAGCGAAGACATCCGAAACGAACGCGAAAGCGTCGGAAACCAGCGCAGAATCCTCAAAAACGGCTGCCGCATCGTCCGCCAGTTCGGCGGCGTCATCGGCATCATCGGCGTCTGCTTCAAAAGATGAGGCGACCAGACAGGCGTCAGCAGCGAGGGGCAGCGCCACGACGGCATCCACGAAGGCGACAGAGGCTGCTGGCAGTGCGGCAGCGGCAGCACAGAGCAAAAGTACGGCAGAATCCGCAGCAACGCGCGCCGAGACAGCAGCAAAACGGGCAGAGGATATTGCATCCGCCGTGGCGCTTGAGGATGCGAGCACGACGAAAAAGGGGATAGTACAGCTCAGTAGTGCGACTAACAGCACTTCCGAGTCACTGGCGGCAACACCAAAAGCCGTTAAGGCCGCGTATGACCTGGCTAACGGGAAATACACCGCACAGGATGCAACGACAGCACAGAAAGGGATAATCCAGCTAAGCAGCGCGACCAACAGCACGTCTGAAACGCTTGCCGCGACACCAAAGGCAGTAAAAGCAGCCAATGACAATGCTGAGAAACGTCTGCAGAAAGATCAGAACGGTGCGGATATCCCTGGCAAAGATACCTTTACGAAAAATATTGGTGCCTGCCGTGCCTTCGGTGGGTCAGTAAGCACAACAACAGGAAACTGGACGACTGCACAGTTTATCGAGTGGCTGGATTCTCAGGGAGCATTTAACCATCCATACTGGATGTGCAAGGGTTCCTGGTCTTATGGCAATAATAAAATCATTACTGATACTGACTGCGGTAATATTCATCTCGCCGGAGCTGTCATTGAAGTAATGGGGATAAAGTCAGCGATGACGATCCGCATTACCACACCGACCACCTCCACTGGTGGTGGAACAACTAACGCCCAGTTTACCTATATTAATCACGGAACAGATTATTCACCTGGCTGGCGAAGGGACTATAACTCCAGAAATAAGCCAACGGCATCAGAGATCGGGGCGTTACCGTCAGGTGGAACAGCAGTATCATCAGTTAATCTGGCTTCAAAAGGTCGGGTAACCGCGCTGACAGACAATACGCAGGGGGCAGCAGGTCTTGAGTTATACGAGGTGTATAACAACGGATATCCAACAGCGTATGGAAATATCATTCACCTGAAAGGGATGACAGCCGTTGGCGAAGGTGAGTTACTCATCGGCTGGAGTGGTACAAGCGGTGCTCATGCTCCGGCATTTATTCGTTCACGACGGGATACGACCGACGCAAACTGGTCGCCGTGGGCGCAGCTTTACACCTCGGCTCATCCTCCTGCAGAGTTTTATCCAGTCGGTGCACCAATCCCGTGGCCATCAGATACCGTTCCGTCTGGTTATGCCCTGATGCAGG
>OAUP01000274.1_pt1 | contig 25051 bp, 18 predicted proteins | sample 1476301 | NCBI WGS metagenome assembly OAUP01 (sample SAMEA2580055, study PRJEB22360) | human gut metagenome | biome: human gut; feature: human-associated habitat; material: faeces | place: Denmark | collected 2008/2010 | reverse complement strand
GCCCGGCACCCACGGGCAGGAAGAGGGCGGGCCGGCGGCGCCCGCCACTGGAGGATGCCATGATCATCGATATGCCGAACACCCGCACCCGCGAGATTGCGCACAAAATCGAACAGCTGCACGAGGAGCGCGGCGAATCGGCGACCGGCCGCGTGCTGACGCTGCTCATCGCCACCGAGGACGCGGACCTAGAGCATGCGCTGGAAATCGCGAACTCGGCCAGCCGTGAGCACCCGTGCCGCGTGATTGCCGTAGTACCGGATACCAATCCTGCCGATCAGTCCGGCGAAGGCGAACCGAACGCGGCCGAAGTGGCCGCCGAGGTGAGCGCGAGTCGCGATAATCCGGCCGTCGATTTGACCGACGGCCCGAACGATCCGAACGATTCCAACCTGAACGCCCAAGTGCGATTCGGCGCGGACGCCGGTGCCGGTGAGATCATCGTCTTGCGTCCGCGCGGTGGCCTTATCAACCACCCGGATACGCTGGTTATCCCGCTGCTTGTGCCGGATGCGCCTGTAGTGGCGTGGTGGCCGACCACACCGCCGTCGAACCCGGCCAAGGATCTGATGGGTGCGATGGCCCGCAGTCGCATCACCGACGCGTTACACTCCAATAATCCGGAGGCCACGATTGAGCGTTTGCGCCGCAATTGGACACCAGAAGATATCGACTTGTCCTGGACACGACTGACCGTCTGGCGCGCAATGCTCGCCTCGATGCTCGATCAGCCGCCGCACCTGCCCATCACCGCCGCGAAGGTGACCGGCAAGGCCGACTTCCTGCCTATGGAAATGCTGTGCGCATGGCTGCGTCTGAAACTTGGCGTACCAGTCGAAACTGAGTTCGTGCCCGACGCGCAGGCCGTGACCGGCGTGTACCTGACCCGTGAGGACGGTGTGATCTCGCTGGAACGCCCGTATGAGGACCAAGCGCTGATCTCGCTGCCCGGCCAGACTCCGCAGGAAGTGTCCGTGCCGATGCGCACCATCGAGGACTGCCTGACCGAGGAACTGCGTCGCATCGATCCCGATGAGATCTACGCCGAGGTCATCAACGAAGGCTGGATCTGATTCGTCACTGAAGTCGGTAGAACCCGTTGCCACAGCGGCGTTGGAATGAGTTCGGCAATTGTGGCCGAGCCATGCCAACGCCGTTGCTCATCGTTTCCTACCTCATGCGATGCCGAAGCTCATGCCCGCGGAGTAATAAAGTGACATATGCGATGTCGCACAATGTGGATTGTGTTGTCAACTGACAACACAATCCACATTGCAAAGTACGACACATACCCCATACAAGGACCATACATGGCAACTCGAAAACTCATTGTGTATCCGAATAAAGATCTGATGATTCAGGCTGGCGCGCAACGTTTTGTCTTGGCGCTACTCGATTTGCTCGCCGAACGATTGCCTGATGGCACGCATCGCACGCGTGTGGATGTGGCGCTGTCTGGCGGTTCGGCCGCGCAGCCGCTGGGCTTGGTGCTGAACGATCCGCTGGCTGACGCGATTGATTGGTCGCGCGTGCATTTCTGGTGGAGCGACGAACGTTTTGTGCCGGCTTACGACACCGATCGCAATGCTTTGGAGGCCCGTCGCCTGCTGCTTGACCAGCTGGTGGCAGATGGCAAGCTGCCTGAGTCGAATATTCATGAGATGGCGGCCGATACCCGTTCAGCCGATGACATCGCCGATGTGATGGATCAGGCCGACAGCGATGATGCTTCCGTTCGCGCCGCCGCCGATGCCGCGAATGATGCGTTGCTGGACGATGTCGCGAGCGACTATGAGCGCGAGTTGGTGAATGAATTGGGGCCGGAACCGGTAATCGATCTGATGATTCTCGGCATGGGACCGGACGGTCACTATGCGTCGCTGTTCCCTGGTCATGATGAGGTCAAGGTTACTGATAGGCTCACCGTGGGTGTGAACCACTCCCCCAAGATGCCGCCGCTGCGTGTTTCATTGACCGCGCCGCTCATCGCGCGTTCACGCCATACGTGGTTCTTCGCCGCCGGTGCCGGCAAAGCCGAATCGCTGGCCCATGTCTTCGAGCAGCCCAACAAACCGGATTACCCGTCCTCCTACGCCAACGGAGTGGACGAGTTCATCTGGTTCTCCACCGAAGAAACCGTCACCGAGTTGTGAGTGAATTAAGCCCCCTCTGATGAGGGGGCTTAATTCGTCTATGGCTACGCCTCAATCTCGGACTTGTCCTCTTCGCCGCCGGCCCCTGCAATTAGGGACTCGCCTGCGGCGAGGCTCAGTGTTGGCTCGGCGGCATAGCCGCCTCGCTCCGAAGAGGGCCGGGGAGCCCACCGGGCTCCCCTAAGCCCGAGATCGCGAGGCTACGCCTCGATCTCGGGCTTGCTGTTTTCTCAGCTCGGCTATCGCCGAGCCTGAAGAAGGCCGGACAGCCCACAGGGCTGTCCTAAACCTGAAATCACGAGGCTACGCCTCGATTTCAGGCTTGCCTTCTTCAGCCCACAGCGTGTGGAACACGCCGGGCTTGTCTACGCGGCCGTAGGTGTGGGCACCGAAGAAGTCACGCTGGGACTGGGTCAGAGCGGTGGGCAGGCGCTTGGAGCGCAGACCATCGTAGTACGCCAGGGAGCTGGAGAACACCGGGGTCGGGATGCCGGCCTCCACCGCGCGAACGATCACGCGACGCCATGCATCCTGCGATTCGCCGATGATCTTCTCGAAGTACGGATCGAACAGCAGGGAAGCCGGCGGGTTATCGCCCCTGAAGGCCTCGGTGATGCGGTCGAGCAGGAACTGGGCGCGAATAATGCAGCCGCCACGCCAAATGCGGGCCACTTCGGACAGGTTGATATCCCAGCCGTATTCCTTGGCACCGTCCTGAATCTCGTTCAGGCCCTGAGCATAGGCCACGACCTTGGAAGCGAACAGAGCCTTGCGCACGTCCTCGACGAACGCGGCCTTGTCTTCTCCGGCCAGATCGATGGTCTTGTTCGGTCCAGCCAGACCTTCCTTCTGAGCGTCTTCACGCAGCTCACCGTGCGAAGACAGTGCACGAGCGAACACGGCTTCACCGATGGCAGCCACAGGAGAACCACATTCCAGACCAGTCTGCACGGTCCACGTACCAGTACCCTTCATGCCGGCATGATCCACGACCACGTCCACGAACGGCTTGCCGGTCTCGGCATCCTTGTGGTGCAGAATCTCAGCGGTGATCTCGATCAGGTAGGAGTCAAGGTCGCCCTTGTTCCATTCAGCGAACACGTCGCCAATCTCCTCGGCATCCATGCCGAGTCCACGGCGCAGAATGTCATACGCCTCACCAATCACCTGCATATCGGCATACTCGATGCCGTTGTGCACCATCTTGACAAAGTGGCCGGCACCATCGGTGCCGATGTGGGTCACGCACGGTTCGCCGTTCACCTTGGCGGCGATGGACTGAAGAATCGGGCCCAAGGTCTTCCAGGATTCCGCAGTGCCACCGGGCATCAGAGACGGGCCGTTGAGCGCGCCTTCCTCACCACCGGACACGCCGCAACCCACGAAGTGGAAGCCCTTGGCACGTACTTCCTTCTCACGCTTGATGGTGTCCTTGAAGAAGGAGTTGCCACCGTCGACGATGATGTCGCCCGGTTCGAACACCTCTTCCAGCTGCGCGATGGTCGCGTCGGTCGGAGCACCGGCCTTGACCATGATGATGGCGGTACGCGGACGCTTCAGGGACGCGGCGAATTCCTCGAGCGTTTCGGCCGGCACGAAGTTGCCTTCGGTGCCATGCTCGTTCATGAGCTTCTCGGTACGCGAGTAGTGGCGGTTGAACAACGCCACCGTGTTGCCATGGTGCGCCAGATTACGCGCCAGATTGGAGCCCATCGTGGCCAGTCCAATCACACCAATGTTTGCTGTAGCTTCGGCCATGTGCCTTGCCTTTCGTTTGATTGTCCCATCGTCATCACGCGCGTCACAAAACAGCGCATCAGCGGAGGGAATCATTCCTTCAACGCTTGAAAGTGTATCCCGCTTACCACCCACACGCGAGGGCTGTCTTAGGTTCTACGCACCTTCTGCCCGCGAAGCGTAATTACTTGCCGGCCATTCACATACGCCCGGCCTTGGAAGGGTCGATATGCATGGTCTGGAAGCGATTGGCCATGTAAGCGTCGCTGTAGCGTTCGCTGAACCACATCGCGACCGGTGAATCCTGCGGCTGGCCGGCCATGCGCCCATACCAGCAATCCAAGGCCATCAGCGTGAAGGCAATGTCGATCACCATCAGCACCGTGCATACCGCAGTCAGCGAATACCGCACTTTCCATGGAATGCGATTAATCAGAGCCAGCAGTCGCGGTAACAGCCACTTGATCCACACCACACCAATCAGTCCCCAGAAGAACATGAATTGGCCCGAAGTACGTCCGTCGATGGACAGCCAACGGCCGGTGTAATCCCACGCGGTAATACCAAACGCCGCTTCCATGAACCAGCTGGTGCAATATTCGAACGCGCCGCCGATCACCGCCGAAGCGCAGAAAATCAAGAACGGATTCGCCTTCCACAGACGATTCAGGCACACGGTTACCAATACCGCACCACAGCCGTAAATCGGCGAGAACGGGCCCCACAGCAAACCAGCGCGGTCCTGAAGTTCACCGTTATACAGCGCCATATGGTAGATCGTCTCCACAATCAGGCCACCCACCGAAGCGATGGTAAACAGCCAGAAGATATTGAAAAAGTCCAGCGCAATATAGCCCTTGCCGGACTGGTCGCGGCCTAGCATGCCGGCCGCCACAGCCGATTCATAATCATCGCGATCGTCCATACGCCTGAGCGCGCGCTGCAGACGGCGTTCCTCGCTCAGGGAGGGATCGGCGGTCACCGAAATCACGACGAGAATAATCATCTGAATCAGCGGCAGCAGCAGGTTGAAGCCAAGGCCGGTCAGGGCCAGCGACAGCATGCCGTCGGCCAACGTCAACGGCATCAGCACGTAGGTCCAGCGCGCGGCATACCGGCGATGATTGCGCAGCAGCATCACGCCGAGCACAATCAGGCATGCGGCACTGACTACCAGCACCACCGCATGAATCGCGGACAGGATGAAGGTCAGGCTCATCGCATCGACGTGCACATGACCATCCAGAATCTCGCGCACGGCATAGAGGATGGAAATCACCATAATCGGCAATGTGGCGAGTCCGTCCAGCAGCACGACCGCGCCATAGATGCGCGCCAGAATCGGTAATCGCTTGGCGTTCAGGTTCAAGCCGGCGTCGTCCAGTTCGACGGCCACCAGATCGGCCACGACTGCGGACTCGGCGTCACGGTTCTCCCGCGGCTTGCCGGGGGTAGTGGCCGTGCCATCGTCCTTGAATTCAACCATGGTTTCCTCCCCACATAGCGTCCCCTCACCCTATCACCCGATTGCGGTTTTGCTGAACTTGATGGGCGGTCGGTACATGTCTGTCTACATTGCCGAGCACCGAGCCTATCCATCGCGTTCAGGAAACGTCCAAAAACCATCCAGAAATCTTGTCAATAAGTTCCAGAACGCCTTTCGCTCTGCCCAGCGACACACGATAAGCCGCTGGGCAGCAGCGTTATTCCGCCAAAAACATCATCAATCACCCCATTAATCTCCGGCAGCCGTATTACGCTACTACAAACGTAGCGCTACGATTAACGTATCGCTACGGAAAACGTAGCAACCAAGCAACACCAAGCTCCGGAGGTATCAGTGGGCAATATCTTCAAGGTCCTCAGACGCGACTTCCTGCGCCTGTTCAAGGTGCCGGCCGCATGGGTGATCCTGTTCGGCATGGTGTTCATCCCGCCACTGTATTCGTGGTACAACATCGTCGGCTTCTGGGACCCGTACGGCAATACCAAAGGCATCACCGTCGCCATCGCCAACAATGACGACGGCACCGACAACGCGCTCATCGGCAAGCAGAACCTCGGCGATCAAATCGTCAAGCAGATGAGAAGCAACGACCAGCTCGGCTGGACCTTCGTCACCGAAGCCGAGGCCATGGACCAAGTGGAATCCGGCAAGGCATACGCAGCCATCATCATTCCCAAAGACTTTTCCGACGATCTCGCCGGCGTGGTGACCGGCGGCAAGAGTCGGCCCACTCTGGAGTATTACGTCAACGAAAAAGCCAGCGCCATCGCCCCCAAAGTCACCGACGTCGGCGCGTCCACTGTGGACCGCACGGTCAATTCCACATTCGTCTCCACCGTATCCGAAGTACTTACCGAAGTCATCAATACGGTTGACGGCAAAGCCATCAGTACCGAAGACACCACCAAAGCCAAGGCCCTCACGGCCCTTGCCAAGGCCTCCGACGATGTGCAGCACACACGCAGCACCATCGCCAAGCTCACCACCAAACTCACCGACACCCCAGAGCAGACACGCACCGCACGTCAGGCGCTGGACGACGCGCGCACACTTGGCATCGACACTGCAGAAGGTCTGGCCGGCGTCTCCACCCTGATCGGCACTACCCAGACCAGTCTGAACGGCTTCGTCACCTCCACGTCCGAAGCGCTTGACCAAGGCTCAAGCCTGCTGAGCCAAGCCGCAGCACAGGCCAACCAAAGCGTGGGCACGGTAACCGGAACCATCAGCGCCGCCAATCAGCAGGTAGGCGGACTGATCAATACGGCGGAAGACATCAACCAAGCGAACGCCGACATCATCGACCAACTCAAAGGGCTGCCGAACGCCAATCGAGAACCGCTGCAATCCGCCATTGCCACACTGGAAAGCCGCAATAGCGAGCTTGCCGGCGCACTGGGCAACCTCGATAGCCTGAACACCACTATCGGCAATGCCTCCACAGACACCGCCGGATTGGCGCAGCATCTCAATACCGCCACCCAAACCACGGTGCGCGAGGCCAATACCGCTCGCGGCACCATCACCTCCGGCGCCATTCCTCAGCTCAACACCGGTCTCAACGCCCTCAGCTCGACCGCCAGCACTCTGTCGACCGGCATCACGTCGCAAGGCTCACTCATCGATCAGTCGAAGCATACCCTCGACCAACTCGACAAAGCAGCCTCCACCACGGTGACCGCGCTGCGCGACACCGATAAGGCGCTGGCCGGCGTACAAACCAAGCTCGATACGCTGGTCACCGACATCAAAGCCCTGAGCATCTCCAGTTCACTCAGTTCCCTGATCGGCACCGACGGCAAACTGGATGCCGCCACAATCGCCGACTTCATGCTCTCCCCCACTGTTATCAGCGAACAGGCCGTCTATCCGGTCGCCTCCTATGGTTCCGGCATGGCACCGCTGTTCACCACCCTGTCTTTGTGGGTGGGCGCGTTCGTGCTCGTGGTCATTCCCAAACTCGAAACCGATGATGAGGGCATCGACGATCTCACGCCAACCCAAGGCTATCTCGGTCGCTTCCTGCTGCTGGCCACGCTGGCTGCCGTCCAAGGCCTGGTCACGGCCATCGGCGATCTTGTCATCGGCATTCAATGCGCGAGCGCCCCAGTGTTTCTGCTCACCTGCGTCATCACCTCACTGGTGTATATGTCGGTGATTTTCGCCCTCTCCACCACGTTCATGCACGTGGGCAAAGGCGTATGCGTGGCGCTGGTCATTCTGCAGGTGCCGGGCGCCTCCGGCCTGTACCCGATTGAAATGATGCCCGCGTTCTTCCGCGCCATCTACCCGCTGCTGCCGTTCACCTATTCGATTGACGCGATGCGTGAAACCATCGGCGGCTTCTACGACGGCCTCTGGTTCGCCTATATCGGCAAATTGCTGATTTTCGTGGTTCTGGCCTTTGCGCTTGGCCTCGGCGTCCGGCCGAAACTGGCCAATCTCAACCGCCTGTTCGCGCGGGAAATCAAGGAAAGCGACATGATTATCGGCGAGCCGGTGCACATGCCCGGCAGCGAATACCGTGTCACTCAGGCCATTGCAGCACTGGCCGACCACGACGAATACCGTCATGCCATCGAACGTCGGGCCGCCAAATTCGCCTACCGTTATCCCCGGCTGCTGCTGGGTGCGCTTATTGCCGGATTCGTGGTGCCGGCCGCGCTCATTATCGTGTTTGCGCTGACTACCAGCGAGAAAATCGTAGTCATGGGCACATGGCTGGCATGGGTGCTCATCATCATGGGCTTCCTGATGGTCGTGGAATTCATGCGCGATTCCATCCGCCGCCAAACCGAGCTCGGCAGCCTCTCCGACGAGTCGATCCGCGCCATGCTGTACGGGCATAAGGCCAAGCGTCGCGACACCTCCGCCGAACGCCACGAAGAAGCGGACCCGAGCGCCGCTGTTACCGCAATCATCCCCACTATTCCGCCGACCAAGGAAGGCAGGCACGCACGATGAACACCATGTGGAAACTGTTTACCGGCGACATCAAACGCCTGACCAGCAACGTGGTCTCCATCATCATCGTGATCGGCTTGGTGATGATTCCCGGCCTGTTCACCTGGTTCAACGTGGCCGCATGCTGGGACCCGTTCTCGAATATGAAGAACCTGAAATTCGCGGTGGCGAATGTGGATGAGGGGTATCGTTCCGACCTGATCCCGGTGAAAGTCACGGTCGGCGATCAGGTGGTGAACGCGCTGCGCGCCAACAGTCAGCTCGATTGGACGATCACGTCCAAAGCCGATGCCGTCGAGGGCGCACGATCCGGCAAATACTACGCGGCCATCGTAATTCCGAAGTCGTTCAGCAAAGACATGATGACCTTCTTCTCCGACGACGTGCAGCATGCCGAACTGACCTATTACCGCAACGAGAAGAAGAACGCGCTGGCACCGAATCTGCTCAACGAGGGCACGGATGAGGTTGCGGCGGAAATCAACACCACGTTCGCTAAGACCATCACTTCGGCCGGGCTGGAAATCGCGTCTTCGCTGGCCGATCAGCTGTCCAAGCCCGAGGCCAAAGAGCAACTGAATACCTTCAACGCCAACATCGCCAATTTCGCCACACAGCTTGACGATACTGCGGATCTGCTTGGCACATACAGCGCATTGACCGATACGGCCGGCGCCTTGCTCGACACCTCGAACTCACTAATCACTCAGGTTTCCTCTGCCGCCAAACAAGGCGGCAAGGATCTTGCCAGCGCCAAACAGGAAGTCACCGACGTGGCCGGAGCCCTGGGCACCACCGCTGACGCGATGAGCAGCGCACTGGACGCGAGCGCCTCCAGTTTCGGCGCGGTGTCCGATTCCATAGACAAGCTGTATTCCGACGCGAATGATGGTGCCACCACGGTCGCCGACGAATTGGACCGTCAAGCCACGGCCATTGGCAAGCAGACGGAGAAATACACTGAAATTCGCAACACGTTGGCCGGCATACTGGGCAACGACTCATCCATCATCACGGCGATTGACCGTTCAATCGCACGACAAAACAGGCTGCGGCAAGCGCTGAATACGGCGGCGACCGATATTCGCCAAGGCAATCAGGACGCGCAGGATCAGCATGCGCAGGTCAAGAATCTGGCTGATCAAGCGCAGAACAGTATTGCCAATATCAAGTCAGATTTCTCGGCCACGGTGAAACCGCAAATCGACTCCCTGTCGTCCACCGTCGCTGACGCCTCCGGCATACTGAGTTCCGGCGCCACCCAGTTGGACTCCACGCTCGGCGACCTGAAAGGGACTTCCGACGACGCCAGCGATATGCTCAGCGACGCTCGCACTACCTTGGACAAGGTGTCCGGCAAACTGCGTTCCGCCGGCGCCGAACTGGCTTCGTTCAACAGCACACTGAGCGACGCACTAAACAGTGGCGATATGGGCATGGTCAAAGAGGTGCTGGGCAATGATCCCGAAACGCTGGCCAGTACGTTGGCCGCACCGGTGCAGCTCAGGCGCAAGGCCGTATTCCCGGTGGCGAATTTCGGTTCGTCGATGGCACCGTTCTACACGCTGCTGCCGCTGTGGGTGGGCGCGCTGCTGATGGTGGTGACGCTGAAAACCACCGTGTCTCGCCGGACGCGCAAAGCATTGGGCGATCCGCGGCCGCATCGGCTCTTCCTTGGGCATTACGGGGTGTTCGCGCTGATTGCGCTGCTGCAATCCACGGTGTCGCTCGGTGGCGATTTGCTGTTCCTGCGCGTGCAGGCCGTGTATCCGCTGCTGTTTATGTTGTCTGGATGGCTGGCCTCGCTGGTGTTCTCGTTCTTCACCTATACGATGGTGGTGAGTTTCGGCAATGTGGGTAAGGCAATCGGCGTGCTTATGCTCATCGTGCAGATTTCGGGTGCGAACGCTGCCTACCCGGTGCAGATGTTGCCCGACTTCATCGCCAAAGTCAGTCCGCTCTTGCCGCTCACCCATGCGGTGACGATGATGCGTGCGGCCATCGCCGGCATCTACGACATGGATTACTGGCGGGCCGCCGGAATGCTGCTGGCATTCGTGCCGCCGCTACTGTTGCTTGGGCTGTTGCTCAGGAAGCCACTGGTGCGGTTCAACCAGTGGTATGTAGCCCAAGTCGAGAGCACTAAAGTGCTGAGCTAGTAGGTATTATCCGGGAGTTGCCTACAAACGGCATGGACTTACCACCCTCAGTCTGGCTTTGCCAGCCAGCTCTCGCCAGCGGGAGCGTACGGGAGCATATTTCGAAGAGAAGAGATGACGGAGATGACAGACACGACGGCGACACCGCGCGGTGAGCGCACGCGCGAGGCGACGGATCGCAAGCTCATGCGAGCCACGCTGCAGATTGCGGTGGACCGCGGCATCAGCGGCGTGACCATCGAGGAGGTGGCCCGGCGCTCCGGTGTGGCCAAAACCACGATTTACCGCCGATATCATAATGCCGACGAGCTGCTGCACGAGATCAGCGCGATGTATCTGGCCATCCCGGATTCCGACCCAGTGCCCAGCCCCACGCGTGAGCATTTCACGCAACTATTGCAGCGATTGGTCGATTGGGTGCGCGACAACGACATCGACGTCAAGCGCGTGGGCATTGTATTGTCCAGCGAGGCCGAGTTCTTCCAGCACATCGTCGACCAAGTGGTGACCCCGTGGCTGGAGCGTGTGGGGGCGTTCCTCAAGCAGGGAGTCGCGCAGGGCGTGTTTCGCGAGGACGTTGACGAGAAGTTGCTGTTGTCCACGATTATCGGATCTTTGGTGGCGTATGAGGCCATCGAGGGCAAAGCAATGGACGACGACACCGCCTGGGCCTCGCGCATGGCCGATCTGCTGTGGCCAGCATTGCTGAAGTAGCGGTCTTACTCCTGAATCGAAGCCTCCTGGCGGGCGACTTCGAGGGCTTTGTTGAAGGCGTCGGAGGTCCAGCTGGCGCCGGCGACCTTGTCCACTTTGAGACCCTTCAGAGGTTTGCCGTCCACCACGCCGTTAATGGCTTTGGCGAAGTCGTCCTGATGGTTCTTGGAAATCGTGGTGAACGGGTGCCCAATGATATTGACGGTCTCGACGTTGCCGTCCTTGATGGTCAGATGGACGTCGATGGAATCCTCGCCTACCGGGCCGTACTGGCCGTTGATCGAGTAGTTGCCGTCCTTGTAGTTGCCGGTGTCCTTCTTGTCGGACGTGGTGGTGGACGGGTCGTTGTGCGACGAGCTGGAATCGGAGCCGTCGGAGCTATCGGAGCCGTTCGACTGGGATTGCGACTGCTCTTCCTGCGACTTCTCGGTCTCGCCCGAGTTGCCGGCGTACGCATCGTCCATCGGCGCGGCCTTGGATTCGCCGCATCCGGCCAGCAGCGCGCCAGCCACGACCAGTCCGGCCGCCGCCAATGTCGCGGATTTCTTCAACGTACTCTTTTCGGTCATATTCACGCTCCTTAAGCCCCCCTCTGACGAGGGGGGCTGTCAGCGAAGCTGACTGGGGGAGAGACCATCAGCTTGCCATGTATTCCTCACATACTGCTCGATGCCCCTGACGGCCCTACTCCTCGCCGCCGGTTTTCGCGGCCTTGGTGGGGTCAGTGAAACCAATGGCGGTCTCGCCGTTCTGCGCGCCCTCGACCTGTGCACCCGTGGAGGCGGGCTTGCCGCCGGCCGCCTCGTAGGCCTTGCGCGCATCCTCGTCATTCCACTTCTCACCGACGAGCACGCCATGGTTGAGCATGATCTCGCGCTGCGCGCAGCTGGCGACCAGCGCATCGTGGGTGACCACGATAATCGTGGTGCCCTGCTCGTGCAGCTTGCGGAACAGGTCGAGCACGATTTTCTCGTTCTTCTCGTCGAGGTTGCCGGTGGGCTCATCGGCCAGAATCAGCTTCGGGTCGTTGATCAGCGCGCGGGCCACGCACACGCGCTGCTGCTCGCCGCCGGAGAGCTGGCCGGGCAGGTGGTGGGCGCGGTCCTTCAGGCCGACCTTTTCCAGCGCCTCCATGGCCTGCTTCTCATCGACCACCGAATGGTAGTACTGGGCCACCATCACGTTTTCCACGGCGGTCAGGTGCGGCACCAGATAGAACTTCTGGAACACCAGTCCGATGAGGTTCTTGCGCACGTCGGCCAGCTGCGTGGCGTTCAGGTCCTCCAGCTTGCGGCCTTCCAGCTTCACGGAGCCCTTGGAGGGCGTGTCCATGCAGCCAATCATGTTCATCAGCGTGGTCTTGCCTGAGCCGGAGGAGCCGACGATGGCGAGCCATTCGCCTTCCGGCACGGTCAGATTGAGGTCGTCCACGGCATGCAGGTCGCCGTAGATCTTCGAGATGTGGTCGAGTTCAAGTAGCATGACGTTTCTCTTTCTTTATTCTTCGCGAAGCACGACGGCGGGGTCGATGCGGGTGGCGCGGTGGACGGGCGGGATGGAGGCGACGATGGCGATCAGCGCGCTGAACAGCACGGAAACCAGCGCCAGCCACCAGTTGAATCCGATGGAGCGTTCGAACACCGCCATGCACAGCCAACCGGCGAGTCCGTAGCCGATTGCGGTGCCGATGAGGCCGCCAATCAGGCCGTAGAGCGACGATTCGATGTAGAACTCGGTGCCGATGGCACGCGAGCTGGCACCGAGGGCCTTGCGCAGGCCAATCTCGTTGCGTCGCTGCGAGACGATCGAGCTGATTGTGGTGCCGACGCCGACGAGCGTCAGCACCAGCACCACCAGCGAGACGATCCAGAACAGCGTCTGCAGCATGGTGATGATGCGGGTGTCGGAGGCTGTGATCTTGGTGACCTGCTGTGCCTTGACGTGCATGGAGGTCATGTCGTTGATGCTGGACACCAGGCCTGCGAGGTCGCTGGCGCCGGCCGAATACTCGATGACGTCCACGCCGCGCGTGATGCCGGTGAGCTTGTTGACGTCGGCGTTGGTGGCGTAGATGATCGAGTCTTCGCTGCCGCCGGTGTCCACGATGCCGGCCACGCGGAATTCGGTACCGGAGGTGTCCATGATGTCACTGGAGACACGGCCGTCTTTGGGTTGCTGGTCGATCGAGGAGTTCGACGAAGTGCCGTTGGTGCTGGCGTTATCGGATGCACGGTAGCCGATGGTGATGGCGGAGCCGATTCTCAGGCCGATGGCGTCGGCGATGTCGCGTCCGACCAGCACCTTGCCGTCGGTCGGCCACGAGCCGTCGACCACCCAGTGATGGTTGAGGTTCTTGACCTGCGCCGCATTCACGCCGGCCATCACGTACGGCGAGGCGTTGACGCGCACGTTCTCGTAGCGGTAGGTGGCGTATTTCGCGGAACCCTTGGCCTTGACCATTTCAGTGGTGTGCTGCACCATCGCCTTGTCGATGCCGGCCTTGCCGTCAGCATTGGTCGATTCGGTGGGCGTGACAATCAGGTTCGCGCCGTACGCACGCATCTCCTCGTTCATCTGCTGCGGCACGGCGAGGCAGATCATCGCCAGACAGAACAGTGTGGCTGCGCCGACCAGCGACGCCACCACAGCCATCACCGCGCGCGAACGCCGACGGAACACGGCGCTGAACAGCATTCTGAAGAACATACCGGTGTTGGTCATCGGTTCCCTCCTTCCACACCTACGTAGATAAACTCAGCGACCATGGAGCACCTCCGCGGGCTTGAGATTCAGAATCGAACGAATCGATGAGGCGGACGCCAGCAGCACGGTGACAGCCAGCAGCACGAACACCAGCACGAACACCATCGGCCGCATCGTAATGCCGGAACCGAACACCACCCGGCCTATCAGCTGGGCCACGCCGGAACCGAGCAGCGCGCCCACAATCGCGCCCAGCAGCGAGATTGCCGCCGTTTCGGCCAGCATCAGGCGGGATACCGCGGCATCGGTGGCACCGAGCGCCTTGAGCAACGCCAGCTCGCCCGACCGTTCGCCGATCGAGGCGACCATCAGGTTGGCCACGGCCACGGCTGCGGCGATCAGGCTCAGCACGGTCATCAGAATCATCACGGCCTGCGTCTTTTGCAGCACATTGCCCTGCAACGCGGCCACCTGACGCACCTGCTTGGCCACCGCGCCCGGAATCACCTCTTCGATCTGATAGGCGATCGAGCTCGGGTAGGCGGTGCAGTACCAGGTCTCCCATTCCTCCTGGCTCAGCGCGGCCGGGTTCGCGGCGGCCTTACGGGCCAGGTCGTTCTCCGGCGTGGTCAGGGCCTTGACCTCGATTTTGTCGACCGAATCGGGCAGGTCGGCGAGTACCTGGGCCGTGGAGGAGGCGATGTAGAGCGAGCCGTTGTCCTCGTCGCCGGAATCGTAGACACCGGTGAGCTTGATTTTCTGCTCGTTCTTCTTGCCTGAGGCGGTGGTTTTGTTGAGGGTGATGGTGTCGCCGGTGGTTACGCCGAGTTCGGAGGCCAGCGTCTTGCCGATCACGCCCTGGTCGGAATCGTCTTTGGGCCACTTGCCGTCCAGCTGCCACCACGAGCGCATGCCTTCCACGCCCACGACGGTAGTCTCGCCGGTGGAGATCTTGAGGTTCTTGTTGAACCACGTGCCGACGACCGGCACGTTGGTACCGTTCACCGTGGCGTGGATGTTGAGCTGCGGCGCGAAGCTGGTGATGTTGAACGACCAGAAGATCGTCTTGATCTTGGCCGCGTCCGACTCCTTCAGAAAAGCGGTCGGGTCGCTGGTGGACGTCGCGCCGCCCGACTCGGTGTTGTACAGGTCGGAAACGACCGCATCCGCCTTGGGCTGCACGGTGATGTTCGAACCGTAGGTGGACAGCTCGGCGTTGAGCTTGTCGCCCACGTCGAACACGACGCCCAGCATCGATACGGACACGGTCGCCGACAGGCATACGGTCAGCGCGATAAGCAGGCGCCGGCGCAGCTGTCGGGTGAACGAGCGAGTAATCATGCGCAGAAAGAACATGATTCTTGTCTCCTGCCTGACTCACCGGAAGTGGGCGCTCAGCGCGTCCAGATCCGTAGTTTGAATGGTGATCTTGCCGTGGCCGGTCTTGTACGGGAATGGTATCGGGTTGCAGCCACCCTTGAAGCCGATGGTCGCCAGGTTGATGGCCACCTCGCACTTCTTGCAGATGATCTTGCCGTCCTTCTCGTAGTAGCCAGCGTCGCCGCAGTTCTCGCAGGCGTCCAGGCCGATGCCGTACGCGCCACCGTTCTTTCGGATGATGATGAAGCGCATGACGGTGCCGTCCTTGGCCTTGTATTCGAAGCGGTGCAGGTGGCCGTCCTCGACCTGGCTGAAGGGGATGGTGGCCACGCCGTCCTTGAGCGAGTAGGCTTCCGGCGGCGAAAGGGTGATGGTCTGATGGGTCGCGGCAACGCCCACGGTCAGGGTTGCTGTGACGCCGATGGCTGCGATAAGGCTCCACACGGCAGCGGCGATGGCGTGGCGGCGGAATACCTTATGCCGGCGCAACGTGGCCTCGTTGGCTCCCGGCACATCATGGGTTTTCATACGGAAACCGGCCACGATGGAGGCCACGGCGGGAATCAGGAACACCAGCGCCTGCGCCATAATCATCGTGGAGTTCTGGTTGATGGACCAAGCCAGCGCCACGAACATCGTATGGTTCATCGGGAAGCCTCGCGCCTGCAGAATCTGGGCAAGACCAGTGAAGTGTTGAATCAGCAGAATCACCATCATGGCCGCGACGGCCACGGTGAACGCCCAGCGCACGGCAGTGGTGCGCATCGTGCGGAAGATGGCGGCCACAATAATGGACATGGCCACGCCAAGCAGGAAACCAAGAGCGCGCAGCAGCATGGCCGAAGTGAATGCGGTCTCCCCTGGTTCCACCCAGATGGTGAGCTGCAGAATCACGTCCGGCAGCGCGTAGAACAGGGTGAGTGCGATGTCGATGGCGGCCACGGCGTTAGCGATGTGCATGAACACCTTGTGCTGCTGCCAATTGGTGGTGATGCGGCGTGCGAACACCACCACGACGATGGTCAGGATGTCGGCAATGATCGCGCACCACAACACCGGGTAGTTGACGAACGTGCGCTGATTGATCACGGCCGAGGCGCGCAGGCCGGCGAATACGATGGCGGCGATCAGACCGACGATCAGGCCGATGAGACGCCAATGCGAGCTTATCGGCTTATCTCGCCCCTCGCCGACCGTGAGCATCACGCTCAGGCTCATCACCAGCAATGCGGGGGCCAAAGTGCCCGGCATCACTGCCACGAATTGTTCAAGCATTCGCGTCCTTTCTCTGTTCACCTTAGGCTCCCCTCTCTGAGGGGAGCTGTCCGCGAAGCGGACTGAGGGGAGTTTTAGACCGTCCTAAGAATTATCTCCCTAAAGCGGCGTAAAGCCCCCTCTGACGAGGGGGCTTTCTGCTTAGTCAATCACCACTGGCGAGGAGTGTAATCCCAGTTGTCGAAGGTGACCTCGATCGGCTCGGTCCAGAAGTGGCCCTTGACGCCGGTCTCCGGGTCAACGTGCAGCATCCAACCCTTGGAGGCCGGGGATTCGATGGAGAGCTTCAGCTGGTAGGTGCCAGCCTTGTCGAGCTTGACGTTGGCGCCGTAGTGCGGGCCATCGGAAGCGTTCATCTGCATGAAAGTACCGGAGGTGGCGGTGCCGCCCTCGACTTCCTTGCCGGTGGACTTATCGATGATGGTGTAGTTCACGGTCAGATCCGGCACGAAGTCGCCCTTGCCGTAGCCGAGCTCGGTGCCCTTCTGGTTGGCATGGATGTCGGCCTCGAGGTGGAAGGAAGCGTCAGCAGCCTTCAGGCCCATGGAAGACGGCTCCATATCGATCGGCTGGAAGTACACAGCGCCCACGGTCAGCGGGCCGGCGTCCTGATCCTGCTCTTCAGCAGTACCGGACGGGCCAACCGGAACCTCTTCGAAACCGGCGCCGGAATCGGAGGAAGAATCGGAGGAAGAGGAGTCGGAAGACTGGGAGGAGGAGTCAGCCTTAGTGTCGGATGCGGAGTTGGTGGAACCGCAGGCAGCCATGGACACGGTCATGGAACCGGCGAGCAGCAGGCCGAGCAGAGCGGCCAGTTTCTTGTTCTTCATCATTGTTATTCCTTTTCTCTATCTCTGGTGAATTAGGATTCACGCTTAGATAATTGCAATTATTCAGTTATGAGATAAGTGCGGCGTGGGCTGGAGGAATTGGCATCGATCCGAGGCCGTGCCGCAAGTCTGTCAGTTGTCTGCAGTTATGGGAGGAAACGGACGAGCTAGACGGGCTACGCCTTCACGGCCGGGACCTCGACAGTAGCCTGCGCCTTCACGGCCGGGACCTCGACAGTAGCCTGCGCCTTCAGCTTGCGCTGCTTGATGAAGCCGACCACGAACAGCGCGATAACCGCAACGGCTGCGATGGCCTGCGCCACTAGGCATTCGACGTACGGGTAGAGGCCAAGCCAATCGTTCGTCGGCACACCGTTCAGGTAGAAGGCGGGCAGCAAGTCGCCCTCGATCAGCGAGTGGACGCCGCCGCCGGCGAACACCACCACCAGCACAGACATCAGAATCGAAGTGACCAGGAAGAACGGACCAATCGGAATCTTCACGGAGGTGAAGCGGAAGAGCAGGAAGATGCCGACAAGCACCACCGCGGCGGTCAGACCACCGATCCACATACCGCGAGTATCGCGGCTCATCGTGTAGATGGACTCGTAGAAGATCACGGTTTCAGCGCCTTCACGGAACACGGCGAGGAAGCTCAGCATAGCCAGCGAGACCACGGTTTTCAACGTCACGTTGTCGGCACTTGCGGCGGCTTCGGCATCAGCCACAGCAGCCTCGGTCTTCTTGCGAATGTAACGGTTCCACGCTTCCACGCTGGACTTGTTCAGCATCCAGTTACTCGTCCACAGCAGCATGCCCATGGCGATCAGTGCGCAGGTGCCTTCCATGATCTCCTGAATCGGGCCGGAGCCGCCGAAGGCGAACACGAAGATCACAGCCACCAAGCCGGCGCCGAGCAGACCGACGAGCACACCCAAGTAAATCCACTTGACGAAGCGCTTGTTATCGGACTTGACCAAGTAGGCGACGATGGCTGCAACCACCAGCAGAGCTTCAAGACCCTCACGGATAAGCACGAGGAACGCCTGGCCGGAGGAGCTGGTGACCAGCTTGGTGAAACCGTCTTCCTTATCGGCGGCACCACCGTCAAGAATGCCGGCGTCCTTGATCAGCATGGCCTTGAGGTCGTCGATCAGCTTCTTGGTGTCTTTCAGGGATGCGCCGGCGTTCATGGACTTGCGGCACATCTTGAACTGGTATTCCACCTGCGAGACGCGGTTGCCGCTGATGGCGTTCATCACGTTCTTTTCGAAGCCGAGCTTCTCGTAATACTGGTAGTACGCGTTGTTCACGAGCGTGGCGCCCTTGGCACCATCACCCTTTTCGTAAGCTTTGTATGCATTGTCGAGAATCGGGGTCATTTCGTTGGCCACGTCGGTCCATGAACGATTGCCCTTGCCTGGGTTCTTCTTTTTCTTGGCGTCGAGCTCCTTGCGCTCTTTGGCCAGCTGCGCCTGCAGCGCTTCGGCGTACGCCTTCGGCTTGGCGAGATCGGCGTTGGTGTCGAGCTGCTGGGCCGTGGCGTCAAGATCGGCGGTCAACGCATCAATCTGCTGAGTCAGTTGATCGTCGTTGCCAGGCGTGTAGGAAAGATTCTGAACGCTTTGGAATGCCTGCTGTTGGGCGAGCTGCTTGTCCGCGCCAATGGTGTCGTGCACGACCGCGGTGAAGTTGGAGGCCACGTAAATCTTGTTGTACGCGCCCATGAAATCGGAGGTGGCGCCAGCGGTGTTGCCATCCTTGTACGTCTTAAGACCGCTGTTCAGCTGCTTGTCCATCGCCTTGGAGACTTCGGCCCAGGTGGCGTAGTCAACGCTGGACGAGCTGGTGCTGCTGTCGGCGAAGGCCATCGGAGCCGTGACTGCAGGAGCCACAGTGGCGATGACCATGGCGAACAGAAATACAATCGCAGCCAGAACTCGCAGCTGCCTCACGCTGGTGTGTTCAACGGACCGAAGAGCAGCCTGGGCGCGACGAACCATGCCTATCCCTCTCTCTGCGCGGCTAAGTAATCAAAAACCAACTACTCAATATAAAGAAAAACTTTTTTGAGGAACAGTCTTGATTTTTTAGGATTTAAGAGGTATTAGGCACTGTTTTTCGATCAATTATTACCGCAGATTGTCTCAATATTCGATATTGTCCCGCTCACAGATGGGAGACTTCCCGAATTATGAACTCCCCGCGACTGGCCACTCCCCATCCCTCATATTGCATGACCAACTGTTTCACCAAGGTTCATAGCCTAAAATCACTATGTTGCATCACGGCAAGAGGCTGGCAATAATTCACGCGATGGCATGCGCATGTTCATTCTGGTTTGCCTCGGGTTTGCTGACTTGCCTTGAGTCGCTTTTATTTGCACTGGTTCATCCCCCGGTGAGATCACCTGTTGCACACGCCGTACGAACGACCTGCACATCAGCGCAGGCACTCATTGGTGGTCCTTGTCCACAAAGCGACACGCCGCAGCCGGCACTGAATGTGCATTTATCCGAAAGCTGTGGTAGCTTATTCGAGTTGCCTACGGAGCTTACTTCTAGCAAGCACTGCAGTGCATGGAGGATTCGCCTAGTGGTCTATGGCGCACGCTTGGAAAGCGTGTTGGTGTAACAGCCTCACGAGTTCGAATCTCGTATCCTCCGCCCTCGCCGGAACCCTTATTTTTTCTAGGGCTTCCGGCTTTTTTGTACCCTCTTGTTTTCCCCTCTGGTTCCTTTAGCGTTCCGGTTCCCCGTATCCGGCGATCACGTACCGTCAGGCGGCGGTCGCGCTGGACGTGTCCTACACCACCGTATGGCGCACGTTCCGGGCGATGCAGGAAGCCAAACTGATCGAACGCACCGGCTCGGACCGGCGCGGCACATGGCGAATCCCCACCCCACCGCAGCTATCCCATGAATGACGCGAAGCCCCATCACGACACGCCGCGGACGCGGCAACCGAGACGACACGGCGAGCGCGCGATAGTCCGAAAACCCAAGCGGCAGCAGGCCTGAGTCGCCATGAAGGTTGGGATCTTGCCCACACGCACAAGCACCCCGAAATCGTTTTGATTTCGGGGTGCTGCTTATTCGGCGAGCGCTTTCCACATATCTTCCCGCATATACGCGCTTACCAACGCACGGAAATACGCTCGTTGACGTGCGCATTCTCCGGTGCCGCCGTCGCTTCGTCCACGATCGCAATCGCATAATCGGCGTAGCTAATGGCGCTTTCACCGGCCTCGTTCGCGGTGAACTCCTCACCGGCCAGCACATACTTGCCGGTGCGCGGCCCGTCGGCCTGGAAGTCGGCGGCCGGAGAGACATAGGTCCAACGCACGTCGCTACGTTCGCGCAGCTCGGCGAGAGAATCCCCCATCGCGGTGGCGAGCGGGAGGAACGCCTCCGGGAAGCCATCGGTTTGGCTCAGCTGCACGGTATGCTCCGGGTTGACGTACAGGCTACCGGCACCTCCAACCACGATCAGTCGCGCGTCAGCACTGGAGAGGACGTCCGCGAGATGCTTCAACGACGTGGAGTGCTGCGGGAAGGTTTCCGGCGTCCATGCGCCGAATGCGTCGACGACCACATCGAATCCGGCGAGATCTGCTGCGGTCAGGTCGAACAGATCCTTGATGATGGCGTGCTGGGCGACGGTTTTGTTCTCCCCGCGCACAACAGCGGTCACGTCAAGTCCGCGATCAACGGCCTCCCTGACAATGAGCTGGCCGGACTTGCCGTTGGCTGCGATAACTGCGATGTTCTGGGTCATGATGGGCTCCTATGTAGTAATCCATTGCGCTTGTTACACGCTGTGCCTAATTGATTTCAACGGCGGAACCTGGTGCTTCCGCCGTTGAAACAGTACGATATTGGAGTACTTACTTTTTGGGAAGAAGGTACTTTAAAGTGCTATAGTCACCTAAAAGGAACTATTGCATGATTCCAACGATTACACGAGGTGATGCTATGATCGATGTCAACACGCTCCCGGCGTGTCCCGTGGAGACGACGCTCACACTGATTTCCGACAAATGGAAAATTCTCATCGTGCGCGACCTGCTGACCGGTACCAAGCGCTTCAGTGAACTACGTCGCTCAATCGGGCACATCTCGCAGAAGGTGCTCACCTCGAACCTGCGACAGATGGAAGCCGACGGACTTGTGCATCGCGAGGTTTACCCCGAAGTGCCGCCGCGCGTCGAATACTCTCTGACCGACACTGGCCATAGCCTCAAAACCGTCATCGACGCTCTATGGAACTGGGGCGAAGACTACAAGGCCAAGCTCGCCGCTTGATACGCCGCTCAATGCGGTTAAGCGCAATCGAGAACCCCGCATAAGAGTGGGACGCAACTGCGATATGGCTCAATTTGCAGTTGCGTCCCACAGCCCTCCCAGCACCTCATCACAAGAATGGCGGAATTCCAACAATCCACACTGTCCCGCAACTGCAAAAAGGTCGATTTTGCGCTTGCGGGACGCAACAACGTGGGACGCAAATGCAAATCAAGCCGCATTGCAGTTGCGTCCCACTACTGAGACCGCAATGACGCTTGAATGCGTCACCGGATTGACAACAAACCTCGCCATCGCTATCCGAGCCATCCATCGACGGCTCGCACGGTGGCATCAACATCGTTCTGCGCGACGGCACCGCGCAATTCCATGCCATCGAGAACAGTTGCGCCGACTACAACCCGACGAATCGACGCCACGGTATCGGCCAGACCACTGCCCTCATGCGTGCAGAATGGAGCAATGGTTTTACCGCTCCAATCGCGGCTTTCCAGGAATGTGTAAACGGGCATCGGCATATCCGACCACCAAATTGGGTAGCCGAGGTAAATAGTCTCAGCCGAGTCAAGCATCGCCGCAGGATTATCCGCCCCATCGCCGGCGACCAGCGTGAACGCCGGCCGAGCTCCCGCAGAACGCTCTTGCGTAGCCTGCGCCACGGCTTCGTCATACACATTCGGATAGGGTTCGACTGGCACAATCTCGACGGTCGGCGCCCCAATTCGCGAGGCAATCACCTGCGCGACTTTGGCTGTATTACCGACTTCGATCTCACCGACTGAGTAATTCTCTCCAATACGAGAGAAGTACACCACTACCGCGTTATTGCTGAGCATTATCGTTGTTCTTTCGCTGAAATCATTGGATAGCAGCGGGCGAAAGCTACTCAAAGCTACCCTGTGATTCTTCATTCACCGTCGCGCCCGCATCTGTTGCCTCAACAGTAAAGTCAGCCAAACAGTATTACAAATGCAAAAGTAGAACATGAATACATGCAATATCGGATATAAAATAAGCGGGGAGGCACACATGGAACTACGAATCCTACGTAACTTCATTGCCGTGGTCGAGGAGGAAGGCGTGAGCGCTGCGGCAGATGCGCTGCGCATCAGTCAGCCAGCGCTCTCCCGGCAAATCAAAGATTTGGAAGACGAGGTCGGCGCAACATTGTTCGTTCGCGGCAACCGGTCCCGCTCGCTCGAACTTACTGAGAAGGGCCGCTTGATGTACCGCCGAGCGCAGGAGATCGTCGAGCTCGCCGATCGCACGCAAAAAGAGATGACCGCCGACGAAGACATCGCCGGCGATGTACATATCGCGGCGGCACAAAGCGCAGCGATGCGCATCGTGGCACGAGCCATGACACGACTGCGGCACAAGCATCCGCAAGTCCGCGTGCGGCTGCACGACGACTATGGGCAGAATATCATTGAACGGCTTGACAATGGCCTGGCCGACTTCGGTGTGCTTGTGCAACCCACCGACATGAGCCGTTATGATTTCCTGCCACTGCCAACAGGAGATCCGATGGGCCTGCTCATGAGGTACGACCACCCGCTCGCCACGCGCGAATCCATTCATCCCAAGGATCTCGCGGATGTGCCGGTCATCGTCCCCCAAGGCGTGCTCAATCGCCGTGATCTTTCCGGCTGGTACAAATCAGGCAACAAAGAACTCAATATTGTCGGCACGATGAACCTGTTGTATAACGCCAGCTGCTTCGTGCAGGAAGGCTACGGTTGTGCGATCTGCCTGCAAGGTCTCGTGGATACGTCGTGGGAGTCGGGGCTTGTGTTCCAGCCGCTCGACCCGCCCATGCAAACCCATCTGGCCATCGCTTGGAAGAAGAGCCAGCCGCCAACTCCGGCAGCCGACGCATTTCTTACCGAACTCCGCTCCGTCATCGCCGACATCAATCGAGACAACAAGGAGTCTGTGCCGTCACCTCGAAACGGCGCACAACGATGAGTTACGCTTCGCCTCACATACTTGCGCGCGAGAATCGCAAAGGCGAGTCGGACTTGCGCGATACGCAAAGCCATGCCATGATATTCAGATTGCCATAACGCAGCATGCCCCGATAGCTCAGTGGTAGAGCACTTCCTTGGTAAGGAAGAGGTCGTGAGTCCAATTCTGAACTGCGCCCCGATTGTTGGACGTGGTTTATTAAGGGTACCTGATTAGGCTGTGGGGGACATGTTCCGGAATTCCTCCGGGGTGTGTCCCTCCAGTCGTATCTGGCGGCGTTTGGTGTTCCAGTGGATGATGTACGCGTCCAGTTCGTTCTTGAACTGTTCGTATGAGGCGAACTCGCGTCCGGCGTAGAACTCGTCCTTGAGGTGGCCGAACACCTGCTCGGTCGCGGCGTTGTCGATGCAGTTGCCCTTCCTGCTCATGGACTGGCGGATGTTCAGTCCCGCGAGCCGGTCGCGCCACCACTGGTGCCGGTACTGCCAGCCCATGTCGGAGTGCGGGATCGGGTCGGCGTCTTCGGGCAGCTTCTCCTCGAGCATGGCGAGCAGGCGCCGCTGCTGGGCCATGTCGGGATGCCGGCTGACGTCCCAGGCCACGATCTCCTTGGATCCCATGTCGCATACGGGAGCCGGATACGCCTTGCCGTCGGCGACCCTGAACTCGGTGACGTCCGTGCCCAGCTTCACCCACGGCCGGTCGGCCGTGAAGTCGCGGTTCAGCAGGTTCTCCGCCCTCGCGCCCGTCTCGTCCCGGTACGAGCTGTATTTCCGGTACGGGTTCGGCCTGCGTATCCGGCATTCCAGGCCCATGCGCCTCATGACCTTCAGCACGCTCTTGTGGCTCACCCGCACCCCGAACTCGTGCACGAGGCACATGCGTATCTGCCGGTGGCCGCACCCGTTGGGCGTGCGCGCGAATATCTCGGCGACCATCGGCTCGATGTCCGGCCGGGTCACGGCGGCCGGATGTGACAGAAGATGGTAATACGTGCTTTTCGCCAGTCCGGCCGCCCTGAGCAGGTGCCGGAGCCGATGTCCCAGCCCCGCCAGCATGGAGACGATCACCGTTCTGTCCCGGTTGCCGATCTCCACGCCAGCAGGGCGTCGACTTTTTCCAGGTACGCGACCCTCGCCTTGAGGTACGCGTTCTCCTCCTCAAGGAGCTGTTCCCTTGTGGGAGCCGGCCTCGGCTTGGATTTCGCGCCCCTGGGCCTGCCCTTCGGTTTCGGACGCAGCGCGTCCGGGCCGCCGGACCGGTACTCGCGGCACCAACGCTCCAACGGGGCGGGACCCGCGATGTGTTTTAGCAAGTTGGCGTCCGCTTTGTGAGCGGTGTTTTTCCGCAGTGTAGG
>OAUP01000263.1_pt1 | contig 27136 bp, 36 predicted proteins | sample 1476301 | NCBI WGS metagenome assembly OAUP01 (sample SAMEA2580055, study PRJEB22360) | human gut metagenome | biome: human gut; feature: human-associated habitat; material: faeces | place: Denmark | collected 2008/2010 | reverse complement strand
TACCTCCTTTAAGTATAAATCACAGAAACTAAACCAACTTGGTTTAGTTTTGTCGTATAAAAAATGTGAACAAATGTCCACTCTGCTATACAAAAGCAAGAAAAAACCAATTTGGTCCTATATATAGGATAATTTACTAAATATAATACTACCATTGAAAAGAGCAGTTTTATTCTAAAAAATTTAATTTTATATATTGTTTTTTTTACTCTTTCTTTAACGAATTGTAAAATGATCTATCTTCTAAATCCTCCCTAGTGATTACATCAATACCACCTAATAAATTACTAGAACTTCTTAGAGAGCTTCTAGTAGCGAGTGTTATAATCTTTACATCAAGATTAATGATATCAGAATTAGATGAAAATATGCGTTTACATTCATTTAAATAATTGATCTTACGTCGAGCCCTAATTCCTTTTTTTCTCAAATTTCTAGGTGCAGTATTGATATCCATTCTTAGATGGGAGAAAAAAGTAAGCAATCCAAATTTACACTCATATATAGAGAGAGATTTTTCCCTATTATTCTTATATACTACATCACACTTAGAATTAGCAAAATCTCTATTAGCAAATAACTCATTTCGTTTATATTTTATTAAAGGTTCATAAAAAACCTTTCCATATCTTCCCGGATATTTTTTCCATTGCATCGTAAGGTGCTCTATGTAATCACTATACACCTTACGATAATCATTGTCAGATATTGTTGAGTTCTCAAATAAGTTTAAAATTAATCCCTTAACTTTATAAAAGCAATAATTATTAGCCTCGTTATTATATATTTTTTTTTGTTCTTCTCTTAGTCTGTCAATGCGAGAAGATATAATTGATCTACTATCAGTATTGTGCCTATTTGTGTTAAAAAAGTCATTGATAATTTTATAACATGCATAGTCTGAAATAGCCCATTTACATAATTCTGATACTATATTATGTAAATATAATGATCCAATTCTTCTGTTAGACTTAAACCGAATATTTTTTATTTTATACTTCTGAATTGCCACCGATAATCTCCCAAAATCTATATGGAATCTCAAGAGATGCAAACCTAGTTTGAGAAAGTAACTCATTTAATCTATATCTGACAAAAGGTTCTACAATTTCAAATAATGCAAAGTTGTACTCTTTATCCTTGAGATTAAAATTTTCGTTTAGACTAGTAAAGTCTATTTGATATGATAATTTTAAAAGATTTTCATCCTCATCGCCAACTCTTAATAGAAAAGCAACAATTGCTCTAAAGTTACCTAAATCATCTTGTTTCAATTCTTCAACTGTTATACCAATTTTTATTTCAACTTCAGTATTTGGTAAGAGTTTTTCATCTAATTTGTTAAGATCGAAGACTAATTCTATTGGAGAAATCGATTCTATCGACTTTATTAACTTCATTATTATCTCCTTCTGGTAGTGTGATTAAAATATTATTAAATTCAAGGTTTTGATGTGGTTTTTCAGAGAATTTTTTTTCAAATTGGGTATATATTTCTTGTAATTTAGTCTGTAGCTTATCATTATTACTATGTAGAATATTTATAGAGTTTTCTAAATTACTATTATCTTTTAAAAAACTAGTTTCTTCTGACAATATATTGCTATAAAAATTGAAATACTTAAGTAAATCCGTAGAATATCTTTTTTGTAATACTTTATCAGAAGCAACCTTATCTAATATTGATACTTTAATATTTTCTGACGTAATATTAGAATAAAAATATTTAAGTTCCTCATCGTGGCATACTCTTTTTTCGAGTTCATTATTAAAGTTCATGAAGTTTTCTCGATAGGTTGAAATACTACGTTTAACTGAGTCATATTGAGTCTCATTATATACAATTGTGTTTAAAAACATAAATTTCACCTCCTAAACCAATTTATTATATAATATTTTCAATAAATTCTCAAGTATCATATTATAAACCTTTATCCAATAAGAAGGTTACTAGTATATTTAGTAATTATTAAACTATTTCGTAGTAAAAATGTCCTAGTGAAACGTGTGACATCCTATTCTATCTTCGAAATTTAAACATTTTCTTCCTATCCTCCATAAACTCAATTAACTCTTTTCTAAATGTTTCTTTTTCTTCATCGGTCAGTCCTTTTGAGTTCATACGGAAAAGCAATTCAATATTATCTAATTCATCTGATTTTTCTTCTGAATTTCCAACTAAATAATCAATTGATACATTTAAAACTTGTGCTATCTTAACAAGATTGTCTTGGGTTGGTTTTTTCTTGCCTCTCTCCCAGTCTGCATAGGAAGATTGTCCTATCCCTAATCGTTTTGCGAGTTCAACCTGAGTTAGGTGAGCTTGTTTTCGTAATTCTTTTAAACGTTCTGCAAACGCCATAGTTATTCCTCTTCAATTTTTTAAAAAATTTCTTGACTTTTATCGCCAACAGCGATAAAATATAAATATAGCTGGTAGCGATATTAGAAATCAAAATAATAATCCCTACCAATTGAGATCATTGACAACTAAATAAAAAGTGCGTCTGACAACCAGAGGACTGACTATCAAACTACACTAAACTTCGTACCTTTATTGTAATTGTTTTGATAAATAAAGTCAAGTCCGTTTTATGGTTGAAGTGAAGAGTTAAAACAAGTATTTTGTGGGCTTCCACGCATTTCGGACATTAGCACTTTTGCCGAATAATAAAGTGAACTGGTTGCGCAGAGTTGCGTAAGAGAATCCCTAGGGCATGATAAGGACTACCTAAAGAGATTGGCCGGGCAAGCGATGGTAATTGACGCAAAGCACCTTGCTAAACGTTGCCACCGTGGAAAGAGGGATCTTTCCAACCAAACAACTTTTCTTTACTGCTGTCTATCTTTTGAGATAGACTTACCCTCAAGCTACTAAGCCTTTCTTATATCTTAGTAGCTTTTTTACGCTTACAATAAAGGAGAAATTATGACAAACTTTTTTCGCACTACAATGTAAACGCCTCTATGATAACTATGAATTCACCTATGGTATGTTTAGCTACTCGCCTAAACTACAAGCTAAACTCTATGCACAAGCTCTTCTTGACCTCGATCATTTAGTTCAAGAAGCTCGTAGAAACAGCTATCCTAGTGGTGATATTCAGTTCTATAGTCGACAGTTTAAACGTAAACTTTTCACACATTATTATTCAAGAGTGAGGCAACTAGCTTAACTCTTTTTCTTTTGCTCAAAATCAGAAAGGAAATGACTTATGATTCCAGAAACACTCATCATGAAACCAGATTTTATCGGCTCTGCTTACTATGAAAAACTAGGAAATGCCCCTCGCTTTATCTTTGGTAAAGAAGGCAAATACCAACGCCATATTCTTAATAGCGAAAAACATGGAGCCTTCCACGTTATCACACCTGCTTCTACAACGGTCTTCCCAGAAGATGCTCTCGTAGAAGCTGTCAACCCAATTTTTCTATCAGATACAGCTTTAAACGGGAATTCAGTTGCCCCAGCGCTTAATGTCTTTGCGGAAAAATTGGTCCTAAAAAAATAAGAAAGTAAAGGAGAAATACATATGGCTAAAATTGGATTAAACTACGGAGAAAAACTACAAATTGCAGACAAGACCTATCGTGTCATTACGGATGGTCTCAACGTGCCTGAAGTCCTTGGAAAACTATCTTTCCGTGGCATTGAAGGGCCTGATATTATCTTTGAGGAAGACCGTACTCAACGCAACCCTGACGGCTCTTTCGTCCAAGTCAACACAGGAGAAATCCGTGGAATTGTGGTGGCGATTCACTCTTCTGTCCAACACGAAACCCTCTTTTTCACCATTGCTGACATGGCCCAGTCCGAAATTGAAGACTTAGGCATCAAATACCGTGAAGAAGTTGAACTTGAAGATATCGTTATCACCCATACGCACGTTAACCGTAATGATATTTACAAGCTCTTTGCTTCTAAAATCAAGAAAAAAAGTGGAGGAACACCCATCAAAGAAAACAAACCTCTAGACAACAAGAAGGATAATTAGGAGGTGATGTACTATGAAACTCTTTACCTATCGTGGGATAAGAGTTAGAGCCTTTTATCGTCATATTCGGGGAATCACTTGGTTTATCTGGTGGTTCCCTTCTTTGTTAGCGATTGGAAATTATTGTTATTTTAACCTAGAAGAATTGAAAGACCATCCCTTGCCACAAGTTTACTTTATCGTGGGTGTCCTTATTGCTTCTTGCTTGGTCGCTTACTTGCTGAATCGGATGTGTTACGAGAAAATTGTCTTCTTCCAAAAGCTCAATAGCCTACGAATTTTGTCTCGTTTTCTGATAGAAAATAACCTCTATTTGATTAAAAATATCAGGCGTGAAAACAAAACAATTGAAAAGATCATTCTTCCTCAGGTGTACTTAAAACAGTCTCGCTACAAGATTGAAATCCATTTTATCCTAGAAGGGAATAAATTTCAGGACCGTTTTCTCAATCTTGGGTCGACTCTTGAAGTCATGTTTAATGGGGACTTTCGTAATAAAACCTTCGATAAACGGTTTATCACCTATGACATTGCCATCAACCGCATTGATAGCCGTATCACCATTAATGAGGTCGAAGTCAAGGAGTCTAAACTCCAACTTATGAAAGACGTCACTTGGGATTATATTGAAGAGCCTCACTTGCTCATTGGTGGGGGAACTGGTGGCGGTAAAACCGTTGTCCTCATGACCATTATCTATGCACTGGCTAAGATTGGCTTTGTGGATATCTGTGATCCAAAGAACTCTGATCTGGCTGGACTCAAAAAGATTCCTGTCTTTCATGGTCGTGTCTATACAAGTAAAGAAGATATTATCCAGTGTTTTAAAGAAAATGTCGACTTCATGGAAAAACGCTACGAGCTCATGTCTAGCTCACCCAAATTTCAAGCTGGGAAGAATTTTACACACTACGGCATGACACCCAAATTCATCCTCGTGGACGAGTGGGCAGCTCTTATGGCCAAGATTGACCGTGACTATAGCCTCCAGTCGGAACTCATGGAATACCTCTCTCAGCTCGTCCTAGAGGGGCGTCAAGCTGGTGTCTTTATCATCTTTGCCATGCAACGGCCTGATGGAGAATTTATCAAGACAGCTCTTCGAGATAACTTTATGAAACGTCTCTCAGTTGGACATTTGGAATCAACGGGTTACGACATGATGTTTGGAGATGCTAACAAAACCAAAGAGTTTAAAAAACTCGATGAAATCAATGGCGTCAAAGTTAAAGGACGAGGCTATATTGCTAATAACGGGGACTTGGCTGGGGAATTCTTCTCCCCTTACGTCCCACTCGACCAAGGTTTCTCTTTCTATGATGCCTACGCAAAAATCCCTATTATGGAATATGATGTCGAAGAATTTGAAGTTTTTGGAGAAGTCCGACCTCAACCAGAAACGATTGAATCAATAGAGGATGAAGATACTCTAAACACTGATACTAACCTAAGACCGCTCAAGGAATTTGCGGAGGAACAGGACCTCAAAATGGCGACACTTCGAAAGATCATTTATCTCTTACAAGAACAAGGGATTGTTTTTGAACGGACGGAATCCGCCATTCTAGTCGACCCTTTTCAAGAAGAACTCCTTCTTGAAAGTCTTATCCACTTTGAGGAGGGAGGACGCAAATCTTATCCAAAAGCCGTTGAAGCGACGCTTAGTCATCATGGGCTAGGACAAGGGCAAGGGCAAGCCTGACTACAGGTCAGGCGCAGATCGTAGCCCGAAGTTCCTAGTCCATGATGAGACTTCAACCCCCGATTTCTAATAGGGGGGTTACATTTGGCCAAAGTGCCACGTCCACCCCTCCTCATTCCTTGTGGGAGTTGGGATTTCAAGATTTAGAAAGTGTGTCACTTTGGTCCAAAAAGTGTGTCACTTAGTCAAAAGGAGGTGTTCCCATGAATGACTAAAATAAGTCCCTTTCAGATCAAAAACTTCAGAAAACAAACAGGCCTCAGCCAAAAAGCCTTTGCACAAGCCGTTGACTTACCGATAAGAACTTACCGCTCCTATGAAGCAGGGGAAAGAGGTCTCACCATTGACAAGTTCCGAGAACTCAAAGAAAAACTCGGTTATTATCAAGAGTGTCACAAAAACAACCTCAGGGCTCACATCGACTACTTGCGACTAACCTTCCCTAGTTTGCGAGATTTAGAAACTTTCTGTGAGAACTTTCTTTTTTGTCACTTAAGCGAATTTACTGACCAAGAAACACGGCTTATGAATTATACCCACTTGTGGCAACGGGGAAACATTTGGATTTTCGATTTCTTTGATAAGTCTGCGACTAATAACTACCAAACGTGTCTCCAACTCTCTGGTCAAGGCTGTCGGGAGATGGAACTCCTCTTAGAGCACAAGGGGATTTCTTGGCAGACCTTTCTTCAGAATATTCTCTATGCTTACGAAGATGTCAGGGTAAAACGCCTTGATATCGCCCTAGACGAGCTCTATAAAGGCTATGGGCACGAAGATGAACATATCCAAATCCCAAAGCTCATTGATAAGCTCTACGCCAAAGAAATTGTCCTAGATACCATTCGAAAATGGAACATCACAGGTGGGGGCTCCTTCACCGATAACGAGGATATGGAAGCCAATCACGGTCTTTCCCTTTACTTTGGGAGTCGTCAAAGCCAGCTCTACTTCAACTTTTATGAAAAGCGATACGAAATCGCCCGTATGGAAAATATCTCCTTGGAAGAATCCTTGGAGATTTTTGGTATCTGGAACCGCTACGAACTACGCTTTTCAGACCAGAAAGCCCAAGGGGTTGTGGAGGAATACATCAACGGTGTGGACCTCGGAGAAATCGCAAGAGGTATCGTGAACAAGGAAATCCAAGTCTATGATGGTCTCACTCGGTTTGGAGCCTATAAGCCCTATGAAAAATGGCAAAGGCTCTTTGGAGGGGTTGAACCCCTAAAACTCTCAACCAGTCCACAACCCTACAGTATCGAACGAACCATTCGCTGGTTAACCTACCAAGTCGCAAATTCTCTCGCACTCGTTTCTGAAGCAGACAAAATCATGCAAACAGAATACATGAAGATGATTCAAAATAGCGGTGAAATTACTGATCGTGGGGAGGCTATCTTAAGACTCCTCAAAACCAACAAACACTATGAACACTAGAAAGGAAATCCCTTATGGAATACAAAGTCGAAATCAATTCATTAAACAACTTTAAAGCCTGGTCTGGTGGACTGAGTACCTTAAACACTGTCCGTGAACGTGGTGGGATAGATACCCTAACCACCATCTGTGAAGATCTCTTTTCAGGCAACACCCCTACCGACACTCAAATCAATGATTGGCTTTGGTTTGATACAGACTTTATTTACCAGGCGCTAGGCTACGAGGACCTTCTAGAGGGCTAAAGTCATGCTCAAGAAAATCTATCAAGCAGACTTCCTTCTTCTTCCTGATCAAGAGTTTTGGAACATGTATATCCTCCTTAGAAAAGGCAAGGACTTCTACTATGAATGTGCTGGAAGGTGTACCGAAAAGCCACCAGATGACAGGGGCTTCTACGACTATGAACATGCCTGTTTCACCCTAGATGGTCAAGTTCTGAGTCTCAATAAACGGATGCGTCCCTCTCTCATTGCCTATATTCAACAGACCATCAAAAACAATCACGAAACATTTAGAAAGGAAATTGATATGGCTACTAAAACGATTTTTGAAACCAAAGTTGGACAAGTTACCAACGAACTCGGAGAATTACTCAAAAAGACAGACCACAAGCAAGCTTGGACCAAGGCTGGAGAACTAAACGCTCTGCTCAAAAAAGAAGAAGCCAAGGACCTAAAGCCTGAGTTAGTCGAACAACTGCATAATGAGTTACGAGGCTACTACTACATCAACAGTGAGATTGAAAAAGCCAATAAGCGACTCTATGCCAAAGGTTCCAAACTCATTGAACTTGCTAGTCTCTAAAAGGAGGACCTATGATAAAAGCTAAACGTTACATCCTAAAAGCAAGGGAATACCTCTCAAACTTTAAAAAGGTGGAGAAAAAAGGTGGCCCACCAAAGCTAAAAGTCACTACGAAAAAGACCGTCAATCTAGCTGTTATCGGAGGAATTGCTTTCCTCCTTTTTGTTGGTCTTATGGGTGCCGTCCGTGCTATCACACTCTCAAATAAAGTGGGAACACTACAAGCTCAAGTGGAAGCGACTCAAAAACAAAAAGCACAGCCTATAGACGCTAATCGCAAGTATGACTACAAGCTCCAGTATTACCTCAATGACTATGTCTACGCCTACTTCACCCTCCCACAAGAAGGGGATAAACAACAAGCACAAGTCGAACACCTCAACAGTTTCTATAACTTCGTTCCAGATGTCAAAGCACAAGGTCAAGTGCGTAACCCAAGTACCCTCCTCTACTCACAATTAGTTACGGTAGAAGGTAAGGTAGCCACCTACAAGGTCAAATACAAGGAAATGATTCAACATGACAAAGACACCGAGGAAAAAGAACTGGTCACGGGGTTTAATATTCCCTTTGATGAAAAGGAAGGAAAATACTACGTTTCTGGACTCCCTTGGTTCTCTGCCATTGACTCTTCACAAGCTGGACACTTTAGCGAAGATGATCAACTCCAACTCACAGCTAACGACCACGTCTCAGACAGTCAACACAAGAAGGTTGAAAAGTTCCTCAAGGTTTTCTTTACCAACTATACCACTAACCAAGACAACCTCAACCTTATTGCCAAGAACGTTGCTATTGTAGCCAATACCACCTTTAAAACGATTGACTACACCTATCTTAAGAAAGATGGGTCTGATCTCATCGCCTATGTCCAAGCAACCTTTGAGGTGGGAGGAACGACCCACTCTGAAAACTTCACCTTCACGCTCTCAGAAAAAGACAAGAGCTACTATGTCACAAAACTAGAACACACCATTCCTCTCAACTACGCAAACGATAAAGATTAGGAGAACTCTATGAATACAGATAATCTACGCACCTTCCTCCAAGGCGATGGGATTTGGATTCTCACCGCTATCGCTGTTTTGTTAGCTATCAAAGCTTGGCGAAACAGTTCTTGGCTTCAACTCTTCTCAGTCGTTGGTTTCTATGCCGTCATTGTCTCAATCGCAAAAGGACAAGACATCCTAAAAGTGGTCGGCTGGTTCCTACGACTCTTTGGTATTGATTCAGGGCTATAAGCATGACTGACGAAAGACTCTATGACTACAGTAAGGGCTTAAACGCCCCCTATTGGATCCAGGAAATCAAGACAAAAAAAGGGACTCGCCTCTGGTACTTTGCGACACCTATGCAATTATCCTTTTTCATTGTCTTTATCTTCGTTTTTGTAGCTATGTTGCTATTTGGAGGATTCATCCTTGTTCCCCTCGCAAAATTCACACACTCTATTTCATTACTGCTCTACTGGTACCTCCCCTATAAACTCGCTAAATTCTATACCGAATACGAGCCACACGGTAAAAAGATGCACGTTTTCATTGGGGACTACCTGATTTACTTCTGGGATTTCAAGCTCAATAAAAAAGCAATCTACCATGAAGACCGAATAGAGCCAGTAGAAGAAATTGTCTTTGAAAAAACAAATCTATAGAAAAGGAGGTCTTATGAGTATTACCTTAACCTATCCTATTAGGGAAACCCATGAAAATCTAGCCCTAAAAAAAGATCGAACGGTAGTAGCTTATTACCGTATTCCCAATACTCCCATCACTATTACAGATGAAGAGAAAAAGGGCAAACACAAAATCACAGTTGCTCAGATGATGAAAAAGCTCCAGAAAAACAAGTCCTTTGAGATTTCACTCATTCCCAAAGACTATCTCTTAGAAGAAAAAATGAGGGATTTTTCAGAAGCGTTGGCTGATGATAGCCGTGAACTAGGAGAAGAGCTCCTTCTTTACACGGTTGACCGTCTCACGGATGAAATGGAAATTCCTTATCAGTTTGATTGGGTTGTGGGAGTGAGCTTACGCAAACAAAATCATGGGGCAACGGTGAAAGACTTGGCCTATGAGAGTTTTAATGAGTTCTCAGAGAAAATCGCAAAAGGTCTTGGCTACGAATACGCATTGAGTCCCACCTGGTATGACGATTACAGTAGTGACGAATTCACTATTTTCCAAGCTTTTTCTGTCCTACGTGCTAAACGTCTGACCAATGAAGAACTCTTCTACTACCAGCGGATGCAATACCTCCGCTACATTCCCCACTACAAAAAGGAGGTCCTCGCTAATCGCTCCCAATTTAATATCACAGACACCCTAATTAAAGTCCTAAAGGGAGGCTTCCTCAAGCTCGAAAGTCCCTATGGTTCTTCCTTTGTGACCATTCTTCCTGTTGGAAAGTTTCCTGTACAATTCAACGGCTTTCACCTAGGCGAATTTGTCCAACGCTTGAACTTTCCCGTAGAACTACGTATCAAGGCAGAATTCATTGATACTAACAAAATCAAGGGGAGAATGGGACGTTCCAATACCCGTTATCGAAACATCATGGAAGAAGCTGAAAACACAGATACGGTCCAACAAGATGAAATCATTATGGGCTCTATCTCTTTAAAAGATTTGATGAAGAAAGTCGGAAACAAGGAAGATATCATCGAATATGGAGCCTATCTCATCGTCTCTGCTTCTAGTGTCAATCAGCTTCGTCAAAGACGACAAGTCGTGCTTAACTATTTTGATGATATGGGTGTTGAAATCAGTGAAGCTTCACAAGATGGTCCTTACCTCTTTCAAGCTCTACTCTACGGGAAAACCCTCCAAAAGAAAACTCGCACATGGACACATATGGTCACAGCCCGTGGGTTTTCAGAACTCATGCCCTTTACCAATACATCCTCAGGGAACCGTATCGGTTGGTATATCGGACGAGTGGATAACTGGACGGGACGTTGGGACTCTATCGCTAAAGCCATTGATTCCTCTAAAAATATCGTCCTCTACAATGCCACAGTCGGAAACAAAGAAGATATCGCTGGAAAGATTACCAAGAACCCACATATCATTATTACGGGTGCGACAGGACAAGGAAAATCTTTCCTCGCTCAGATTATCTTTTTAAGTGTGGCGTTACAAAATGTCAAAACCCTCTATATTGACCCAAAACGAGAACTCAGAAATCACTATCAAGAAGTAATCAACTCCCCTGAATTTGAACGACGCTACCCTGAACGCAAAAAACAGATTGACAACTTTAACTTTGTGACACTAGACAGCTCACTGCCATCAAACCACGGAGTCCTAGACCCCATTGTTGTCCTTGATAAGGAACAAGCCGTAGAAGTCGCAAAGAACATGCTTGAGTTTCTACTACAAGCCGTAGATGATGTCACAATGGATCAGAAAACAGCCATTACAGAAGCCATCAATGCTATCGTGGAACGTCGAGTGGCTGGCGAAAACGTCGGGTTTAAGCATGTCTTAGAAGCCTTACGGAATGCTTCCTCTTCTGAGATTGCCTCCGTTGGTCGCTATCTGACGTCCATTGTGACAAACTCCATCTTGGAACTAGCCTTCTCAGATGGCACAACCCCAGGGCTTAACTATGAGTCTCGAGTTACTATCCTAGAAGTCAATAACCTCAAGCTCCCAAAGGACGACTCCACAAAAATTTCAGACCACGAACGAAACTCTATTGCCCTCATGTTTGCGCTTGGGGCCTTCTGTACCCACTTTGGCGAACGTAATGAAAATGAAGATACCATTGAGTTCTTTGACGAAGCTTGGATTCTGATGAAATCCGCAGAAGGAAAGGCAGTAATCAAAAATATGAGACGTATTGGACGCTCTAAAAACAATACCTTAGCACTGATTACACAATCTGTCCACGATGCAGAAAATGACGATGACACGACTGGATTTGGGACCATCTTTGCCTTCTATGAAAAATCTGAACGTGAAGATATTCTCAGACACGTTAATCTCGAAGTCACTGAAAGTAACCTCGAATGGATTGATAATATGATCTCTGGTCAGTGCCTTTACTACGATGTCTACGGTAATCTCAATATGATTTCCGTCCACAATCTCTTTGAAGATATTGATATGCTTCTAAAACCAATGAAAGCAACAGTGTCTTCAAGTCTCGAAAATAAATACGCTAGTTAGGAGGTGAACCGATGCAAGAAGCTTTTGCCAAGCTGAAGGGAGTGGATATCTTCTCCCTAAAGTCCTACATGGAACCAACCAACTTTGGCTCCTTTAATGGAGCCTGGGTCCTAATTAATGAACTCTTCGTTAACCTCTTCTTTTTCATTCTCAATGCCGTCGTTGGCTTCTTTTCCCTTCTCATTCGTATATTAGAAAAGATTGATCTCTACGCCACCTATAAAACCTATGTCTTTCATGGGGCAAGCAGTATTTGGCACGGATTTACTGGCTCTAATACTGGCAACATTACCAACAAATCACTTGTAGGCACCTTGCTTTTGGTTTTAGCTTTCTACCTGTTCTACCAATATTTCTTTTCAAAAGGCTCCTTTTCAAGAACACTCCTTCATGTCTGTCTAGTACTCCTATTAGCTCTGGGGTACTTTGGGACAGTTGCTGGAACTTCTGGTGGTCTCTATCTCCTTGATACCGTTAATAACGTCTCTAAAGACGTTACCAAAAAGATTGCAGGTATTAAGGTTGACTATGCCAAAGACAAATCTATTAAAATTGGAAACTCGATGTCAGATAGCTACATTGCAGAAACGTCCTATAAAGCCTATGTCTTTGTCAATACTGGCCAAGAAAATGGAAAATACAAGAACAGCCAAGACGGGAAAGAAGAAGCCTTTGACGACAGTAAAGTTCTTGGAACGAGTGATAAGAATGGAAACTTTAAGGTAGTCAAAGCTAAAGACCGTTCCAAGTATTTAGACGATTTAGGAGATGGCGCCAACGATGATGGTGAAAAGAACCGTTGGGTGTCAGCTATGCCAGACTTCATCTTCACTAGGATGTTTTATGTGATTTTTAAAATTGTAGAAGCCTTTGTATTAGCTGTTCCCATTATCCTCATTCAACTCTTAAATGTGGTAGCTCAAATTCTTGTCCTCACCATGATTCTCCTTTTTCCAGTAGTCCTTCTCATGTCATTCGTTCCAAGGATGCAAGAGTTAGTCTTTGGAGTGCTCAAAGTTATGTTTGGGGGCTTGATTTTTCCAGCAATTACAACTCTCTTAACACTCCTTATTTTCTATATTGAAAAAATGATAGAAAACATTGTCACAAATGGGTTTGATGGTGTTCTAAAAACCTTACCGTCACTTCTTTTATTTGGTCTTGTCTTCAAACTCTTAGTATCGGTAGTTTCTAAAGGTATCATCTATTTCCTCATCTGGAGATTCAAAGGCCAACTCCTCCAATTCATTCTTGGCTCCAAAGCTCGAATGGTTGCGACAGATATTGGGACTAAAGTTGAACATGGCGTCACAAAGACCAAAGAGGTTGCTTCACAAGTCCCAACACAAAGCCTTGCGACGGCTCAACACCTCGGAAACTTTGCATTGGCTAGTGCTGGTTTTGGAACTGGGGTGATGATGAATGCCAAGAGCCATTTCCAAAATGCTGGTTCCTTCTTTACCCGTAAAGAACCAAGCCAACCAGAAACAGTCATACCATCTGGACCTACAGAAGCTCCAATAACGCCCGAAGCCCCAGAACCAATCATTCCTCCAACACAGACACCACCTGATAACTTCAAGCCTATTGAAGAAGAAAACCCAACACCTCCATGTGACTCACCAATCATGTCAGAAGGAACACCTCGTTCAGAGGATGAATTCCAAACACTCAGAGAAGAGTGGATGTCACCATTCAAACAACACCGTATCAATACCCTAGAACGTAGATTAGATGCTTACAAGGACCCTCAAGCCATGTATAAAGCCCAAGGTTCAAATGCCTTCACCCGTGCTTATCGTAAGACCATGACACGTGACGATAAAATAAGAGCCAATATCGAGCGACGAGATCGTTTAACTCAACGCCTAAACCAATTGAGAGGAGAATAGAATGAATACTAAAATACGCTCAAGAACAGCCTTTCCAAGAATGCTTGAAGAAACACTTTTTAAGGCTTACCAAGAAGGGAAACGCTCTGTCGATTTCCTTCTTTTATTTCCAGTTTCAGAAAAAGACAAAGATCAGATTATTGCACAAACGAAAGCTCATTCTGTTGTCTTAGATGCCAAATGGCGCTTTGGGACTGTTCTATTTACAGCTTATATCAGACATTGAGTAGAAAGGAGAGTCGATGAAAAAACTAAAATGGTATCTATTATCTAGTCTTGTTCCTCTCTTTTTTCCTGTTTTTATCATTATCATCATTATGGGAGCAGTCGGAGGAGGTAGCACTGGTGGTTCTTCTCAATCACCAAATGGTGCAACCTACACGGACCACTGGTCAAATGGAGATCCCTATACCCATAACTTACTCGTCCATCGCTACGGTATTAAAGCAGAGCAATTGGACGGTTTTTTAGATACTTTGGGAATCTCCTATGACAAGAAACGCATCAATGGGAAAAAGCTCTTAGACTGGGAGGCTAAGTCTAATCTAGATGTTCGTGCCATTGTAGCGATTGCCTTAAATGAAAGCTCACTTGGAACAGCTGGAGTTGCTACAAATCCTGGTTCCAACATGTTTGGTTTTGGGGCATTTGACTCTAATCCAGAAAATGCCAATAATTTTAACGATGAAGTGGCAGTTGTTGGACTCACCAATCAGACCATCATTGGCAATAAAAATGAAACCTTCAAGGTCCAAGATGACAAAGCTCAAAAATTTGCGAGTGGTTCTCTCAATACGTCAACAGATGGTGGGGTCTACTTCACTGATACTTCTGGCTCAGGAAAAAGGCGTGCTGAAACCATGCAAAAACTCGACACTTATATCGATGAGCATGGAGGCACACCCAAGGCCCCTGAACAAACGACAGGAAAAACCAGAGACGGAGGTGGTGTCACAACTGGGGACGTACCACAAGGCTACAGCCTCACCAAAGAAATCAATACCTCAAGCTATACAGGTTTGTCTTATCCCTGGGGACAATGTACCTGGTTTGTCTATAACCGAGGAAAAGAGGTCGGTGTTAGCTTCGGAGAGTACATGGGAAATGGTGGTCAATGGATGAATGCCCCTGGTTACCAAACAACTCATACCCCAACCGAACACTCCGCACTCTCTTTTAGCCCAGGACAAGCTGGTGCAGATCCAACCTATGGACACATTGCCTTTGTGGAACAAGTCAAATTAGATGGCTCCATCCTTATCTCTGAATCAAACGTAAAGGGCCTAGGAATCGTTAGCTACCGCACTTTTGATGCAGAAACAGCAAAACAATTTACTTATGTTATTGGAAAATAGAAAGGAGTTATTTATGCTAAAGCTTAAATACGTACCAGTTGAAAACTGCAAAGCCGAATGGGGTGATAAGTTAGCATTAATGAAAAGATTTGAAGGATTAAAATTGAAAACCTTAAACAATCTGTTAACTGAGATGAGAATGAATCCCCAATTCAAAGACTATGTGATTAATTCCGGTCACAGAACTGTTTGGATCAACTTCGAGGGTTTCTTAAATTTCTTACGCTATAGGCAAAATAAACGATTTAAGGAGGTGGGATAATGGAGCGAGTAAGAATACAATCTATCATACAAAAATCAACTCGAACATCGAGTAAAAAAGGATATATTGATGTTAAATTCAGGACACGTTTTATTAACCCTTTAACTGAAAAAAGGCGAGAAATAGTTTCTGATTGGTATTCATTACCTAATAAGAAAGACGAGGATGGTCGAATCAAACTTTCATCACAAGTAAAATCGCTTATATTTAGTGAGCTTCAAGATAAAGCAAATATACTTTATGAAGAACTAACAAAAGAATCTTTACGAAAACGAAGCAATATCACTTTGTATGAAGTTTGGCATGAATGGCACCAAACGAGAATCGAACAGAAGTTAGTAGCTCCTAAAACTTTAGCTGGGGAAGATGGTAGATACAGAAACCACATTTTACCTCATATTCCAAAAGAAACGATACTAAAAAATATTCCCACTAGTTTAATAAAAGAGATTATAGATCAACTTTACCCAATCGGAAACCACAAACGAATAGCTCAATCAATTAAATCAGACTTGTCTTCCATATTCAAGTATGCTATTGCACATGATTATATTACGCCTGATCAGAATCCCATGCCTTATATAACAATTGGTAGAAAAGGGCTTTCTGACGAATTAGAACGTTTAAAGAAATCAGATATAGAAGATCAATATCTTGAATCTTGGGAACTCAAAGAAGTATTATCCATTGTTCGTAAGTACAATGAACAGTATGCACGTATTTTTGAATTTCAAGCACTAACAGGAATGCGTATTGGTGAAGTACTCGGTTTAAAGGAGGAAGCTATTGATTTTAATAAAAATATAGCCTCAGTTATTAGAACTCGTGCTACTCATGGAGGAGCCTCTGAAGATAGCTATGAAGGTAACGTTAAAAATATACAAAGTTATCGAAACGTTCAATTATCATTAAGGGCTGTTGAAATTCTAAAAGAAGAAATTCAATTAAATCATCATCATATAGAATTCAATCCAGATTATAAAGATCATGGATGGATTTTCACCTCTAAGAGCATTCATAAACCTGATTACAATGGAACTCCTCTTCATTACAGTGTCTTAAACAACTTCCTCAACTCTTCAGAAAATGGTAAACTAAACCGCAAGGGAAACCCGAGACGGGCAGGAATCGATATTGATAATAAGCTTAGTTTCAAGAAACATATTACAACTCATATCTTCCGACACACGCATATCAGCTTCTTAGCTGAACAAGGAGTACCTTTGGAAGCTATTCAAGATCGTGTTGGACACACAAGGGGGAGTCGTGTAACACAAATTTATTTACACGTTACACAGAAGACTAAGAACACAATCACACCAATGATTGATCAATTGACAAAATAAGCATAATTGCACTACATCTATAATCAAAATGGACTGAAATTTAGAAATCGGGGGCAAAATGGGGGCAAAACATAAGAAAAAGGCTTGTCCACATTGGACAAACCCTTTATTTTCAAGCTTATATAGTCTAATTAAGCTTTGTTTGCTGAACCGAATACGTCGATACGTTCTTCAACAGCTTCTGTAATAGCTTCGAAACCTGGTTTCAAGAATTTACGTGGGTCGAAGAGTTTCTTCTTGTCGTATTCTGCTTCATTTGCTTCGTATTCAGCAACAAATTTACGTGTTGCGTTAGCAAATGCGATTTGACATTCAGTGTTAACGTTAACTTTAGCAACACCAAGTTTGATAGCTTCTTGGATTTGATCGTCAGGAATACCTGATCCACCGTGCAATACGATTGGGAAGTTAGGAACAGCTTCTGTCAATTTTTGCAAGTGGTCAAGGTGAAGTCCGCTCCAGTTTTCTGGGTAAGGACCGTGGATGTTACCGATACCTGCTGCAAGGAAGTCGATACCAGTTGCAACCATAGCTTTAGCATCTTCGATTGGTGCCAATTCACCATCACCGATGATACCATCTTCTTCACCACCGATTGTACCAACTTCAGCTTCAACTGATACACCGTTAGCGTGTGCAAATTCAACAACTTTAGCTGCTTTTTCAAGGTTTTCTTCAACTGGAAGGTGTGAACCGTCAAACATAACTGAAGTGTAACCTACACGGATACATTCCAAAGCGTCATTGTAGTGACCGTGGTCAAGGTGAATAGCAACTGGTACAGTGATACCCATTGATTCAACCAATTCTTCGATAAGGACTTTACACAATTTGTAACCACCCATGTACTTAGCTGCACCCATAGAAGTTTGGATAAGTACTGGAGCTTGTTTAGCTTCTGCTGCACGCAAGATAGCTTGAGTCCACTCAAGGTTGTTTGTGTTAAATCCACCAACTGCGTAACCATTATCACGAGCTGCTTGGACAAATTTTTCTGCTGAAACGATTGCCATTATAAAGGCCTCCTATATTTTTTTGGGTTTGAACCCGTTTACAAGTTTATTCTATCACAATTGAACTCAAAAAACTAGCTTTTCTACAATTTGTAAGCGTTTTGATTTTTTAATACAAAAAAACCAGTCATGTGACTGGTTACTCTGCGGAAAGAGGGACTTGAACCCTCACGACCTAAAGCGGTCACAGGATCCTTAGTCCTGCGCGTCTGCCAATTCCGCCATTTCCGCTAACAACATTAGTTATTATATCAGGATTGACAACTTGTGTCAATACTTTTTTGAAAGTTTTTTAGTAGCTTTCCCTTGTCTCTTTCGAAACAACTATTATATAATACCATTTATTGTTTGCTAACGTCAATACTTTTTTGACTTTTTTTAAATTTTTTAGCAAAAACTATCTATCATATCTCTTGTCAAAGGTTAAGCTAAGCTCTTATTCAGCCTATCTAATTTCTCTCTAAGGGGAGCTAAGTAAACTTCTTCTCCAAAACCACGCGATTTTAAGCCATCCTCAGCACAAGACAATAACGATTCTGTCAAAGGTAAAATCATTTTGAGGTCTGTAGCAGAAATATCTTTTTTCGAAAATAAACGACGAATTCTAGGGTAATCATAGTCAAATGCTTCAAAAAAAGGTGAGTCATTCAAAATATTTTCTAGATTTACCAAATTGACTAAAAGACCAAGGTGAAAGGCTGCTGGCGCAAAGGTTGATGAGAAAGGTTGGGTACATACACTACGAAACTCAATAGTCCCTCGTGTCGTTAAATCTTGGAATTGATAAGAACGATGAGTCTTAAAATCTTCCTCACTTGGTTCAATAGTGACAACTTCGCCACGAATAGAGTGTGCTTTGATAGATGGCGTACTTAGATAGTCTTTAGCACGTATTGGTTCAAAATAGTAGGTTTCGTCACCACGCTTAGCAGTAAAAATGGCTGTCTCAGACAAGTAAGAAAAATAGTCATCTTCATTCTTAAATACCTTGGGAAATACTCCTGCATTTTCCTCAAACACACCATGCATGGAATTCTCCCAGAAAACATCACGGGAAAGCGCTAAATCCCAATCAGAATCCCAAAACTCAGAGTTTGCCAATAATACTGCCTTGGGTCCCTCTATTTGGTTAAAAGCATTTAAGACTCTTAAATAGGACGTTTTTGAAACATCTAATTGTACCTGACTCCCACAGATGAAAGAAGCATATTCTGGATAATCATGAAAGAAAGGATCGTTCTTTGCTTTAGATAGCTCGAGAAAATCCATAAGCATTTCATAACGAGGAGATTTAACAGGTCTGTTGTCATTTTTTGCCCAGTTTGGATTCACTCCCCAACCTTGCAACTCATGATTATGATTCTGAAGATAGGGTTGGATTATACTGAGGTAAGTATCCAGACGTTCCTCAACCTCAGAAATTCTCTCAGCCTTCGTAAAAGCAAACTCGATCGTATTGTACGAAACTTCAAAAAGAATCATGTCTCCAGAAGCTTTATCGATAAGCTGAATAGGATTATTATCCGAATCATACTTATCAGCTTGAAAATCAAAATTATCCAAGAGATAGACTAGTAACTGTTTTGTAAGAGAGACATCTGTAGCATTGCCACTCAAATTAACAACTGGGTATTCCAACTCAATCCCCACAAATAATTCGGGTTGCTCCTTAATTGGCTCATAGTACCTTTGCTTAAGAAGTTCCTTGGCTGTTGTCAAAATAATGTCCCCCTTTTTAAAATAAGCTTATTCCATTATATCAAAATATTCAGACGATTTATAGACAAAAAAACGCCTGCTTACGAAAAATAACCGTATTACCTTTCGTAAACAAGCGTTACATGCTTATTTATTCCCATTTTTATGATGAGTGTTCCCGCTAGGCGTATGCCCAGCGGTAGACCAGAGCTAGACTAAGAAAAGCTAAGCTATTCCATCATCATAACACTCAACAAAATTGATAAAAATTAAACAAGTTCGATGATTGCCATTGGGGCAGCATCGCCACGACGTGGTTCTGTTTTAAGGATACGAGTGTATCCACCGTTACGTTCAGCATAACGAGGTGCGATTTCTGAGAAAAGTTTTTGAAGAGCAGTTGTTGATGTATATTTATCAGTTGCTTCATCATAGCTTTCAGATGCAATTTCGTTACGTACAAATGCAGCTGCTTGACGACGTGCGTGCAAATCACCACGTTTACCAAGAGTGATCATTTTTTCAACTGTTTTACGGATTTCTTTAGCACGTGCTTCAGTTGTAACGATTGCTTCGTTAATGATAAGATCTGTAGTCAAATCACGAAGAACCGCTTTACGTTGTGAGCTTGTGCGTCCAAGTTTACGGTAAGCCATGTTATCCTCCTATGTTATTATTTATCGTTTTTGAGTCCAAGTCCAAGATCAGCCAACTTAACTTTGACTTCTTCAAGAGATTTACGACCTAGGTTACGGACTTTCATCATTTCAGGCTCAGTTTTTTCTGTCAAATCATGAACGGTATTAATACCGGCACGTTTCAAACAGTTATATGAGCGTACAGACAAATCAAGTTCTTCGATGGTACGGTCAAGCACCTTTTCATCGTTCACTTTTTCAGTTTCTTTCATTACATCAGTAGCTTTAGCAACATCAGTAAGGTCAGTAAACAAATTCAAGTGTTCAATCAAAACGCGAGCCGAGAGACCGAGGGCATCTTCAGGGATGATTGTTCCGTTTGTCATGATTTCGATTGTCAATTTATCAAAACCATCATTGCTACCTACACGGGCAGGTTCAACTTGATAATTGACTTTTTTCACTGGTGTGTAGATTGAATCTACAGCCAATGTTCCCACTGGTGCATCATCTTTCTTGTTTTCATCTGCTGGAACATAACCACGGTTTGTAGCTACTGTCATAGTCGCTTTCAAAGAAGCGCCGTCAGCGATAGTGAAAAGATAATGATCAGGGTTAACAATTTCAATGTCGCTATCAGTCAAGATGTCTCCAGCAGTAACTTCAGCTGGACCTTGGACATCAAGTTCAATTGTCTTTTCGTCTTCGACGTAAGATTTTACAGCAAGTCCTTTAATATTAAGGATGATTTGCATCACGTCTTCACGGACGCCTGGTACGGTATCAAATTCGTGGAGTACTCCATCAATCTTAATTGATGTTACGGCAGCACCTGGAAGTGATGACAAAAGTACACGACGAAGAGAGTTACCCAAAGTTGTACCATAACCACGTTCTAGTGGTTCGATGACAAATTTGCCGTAATCTTTATTTTCATCAATTTTTGTTATTATTGGTTTTTCAAACTCAATCATTTATTATACTCCCTCGAAACGAACCTTGTGTACTATTGTTATTAAAGATTACACACGACGACGTTTTGGAGGACGACAACCATTATGTGGTACAGGTGTTACATCACGGATTGCTGTTACTTCAAGACCTGCAGCAGCAAGAGCACGGATAGCAGACTCACGACCTGAACCAGGACCTTTAACAGTTACTTCAACTGTTTTAAGACCATGTTCTTGTGCAGATTTAGCAGCAGCTTCTGAAGCCATTTGTGCAGCAAATGGTGTAGATTTACGAGAACCTTTGAAACCAAGAGCACCAGCTGATGACCATGCTACAGCGTTACCATGCACATCTGTAATCATAACAATAGTGTTATTGAAAGTAGCGTGAATGTGAGCAATACCAGATTCGATATTCTTTTTCACACGACGTTTACGTGTTGGTTTAGCCAATGTTTTTACCTCCTATTTTATTTTAATTATTTTTTCTTACCTGCAATCGCAACAGCTTTACCTTTACGAGTGCGGGCATTGTTTTTAGTGTTTTGTCCACGGACAGGAAGTCCACGACGGTGACGGATACCACGGTATGAACCGATTTCCATCAAACGTTTGATGTTAAGGTTAACTTCACGACGAAGGTCACCTTCAACTTTGATTGCATCCACTTCGCGACGGATAGCGTCTTCTTGATCATTTGTCAAATCTTTAACGCGGATGTCTTCAGAAACGCCTGCAGCAGCCAAGATTTTCTTAGATGTTGCAAGTCCGATACCGTATACGTAAGTAAGTGAAATTACTACACGTTTATCGTTTGGAATGTCAACTCCAGCAATACGAGCCATGATTTCTCCTTTCTATATTATCCTTGACGTTGTTTGTGTTTTGGATTTGTTGGACAAATTACCATAACACGACCGTTACGACGAATAACTTTACAGTATTCGCAAATTGGTTTAACCGATGGTCTTACCTTCATGTTTCAATCCCTCCAATTATTTCGATTATTTAAAGCGGTATGTGATGCGTCCACGTGTCAAATCATAAGGACTCATTTCAACAGTCACACGGTCACCGACCAAAATACGAATGTAGTTTTTACGGATTTTACCAGAAACTGTCGCCAAAATTTGGTGTCCATTTTCCAATTCAACAGTAAACATAGCATTAGGCATAGTTTCTACAACTTTACCTTCAATTTCAATCACGTCTTCTTTTGCCACGCAAAAGTACCCCCTAAAATTTCGATTTGATTTCCTCTGAGCACAGAGGTAACAATTATAAGTCAGACTAAAGTATTATAACATGCTTAAGTCTGATACGCAAGTAAGATTATATAATTATTTAATTGCTGCAATCGCTTTTTTAACATCAGCGAATACATCGTCGATATCTTGGTTACCTTGAATATCTGATACAAGACCAAGCTCACGGTAATGTGCAATAATTGGCTCACCTTGAGCAATATTCACATCCAAGCGGCGTTTCACTGTTTCTGGTTTGTCATCTTCACGTTGGTAATAGTCTTCTTCCTTGTAGTCAGCTGGTGGGTTGAATACTTTATGGTAAGTTTCACCTGTTTCGCGGTGAATAATACGACCACTCAAGCGTTCAAGAAGGCAAGATGGATCCACTTCGATATTGATTACTCCATCAAGCTCCAAACCAAGATCAACTAAGATTTGATCCAAGGCATGAGCTTGTTCGATCGTGCGAGGAAAACCATCCAAAAGGAATCCTTTTTCCTTAATGTCGTCTTGAGCCAAACGCTCTTTAACGATTCCGTTTGTTACTTCATCTGGTACCAATTCACCTTTATCGATGAATGATTTGGCCAAAACACCCATTTCAGTTTGGTTAGCCATAGCAGCACGGAACATATCACCAGTTGAGATGTGAGCTACACCAAATTCTTCAACAATTTTTGCAGCTTGAGTCCCTTTACCAGCACCTGGTAGACCCATAATTAAAAGATTCATCTTACGAACTCCTTATTTTTGTTTTCAAATAACTCTATCAAGGTTTTAACACATTGGTAGAGTTATCAAAAAACAAAAGAGAAGGGACAGAAAGTAACCTTTCTTTCCCTCTCAATTGTTCATGAGAAGACTTAGTCTTCAAGATTCATAAATCCAACGTACTGACGTTTCAATAGGTAACCTTCGAGTTGTTTCATACCTTCGATACCAGTTGAAATCAAGATCAAGAGAGATGTACCACCAAGCGCGATTGAGCTTGTAAGGTGCATAAACTGTTGAGCCGCAATTGGAGCCAATGAAATAAACGCGAGAAATACAGCCCCGATTGTTGCCAATCTCTTAAGCAATGAAGACATGTACTTTTCAGTCTCACGACCTGGACGAACACTAGGAATGTAAGACCCATTCTTTTGAAGATTTTCAGCAGTTTTTTCAGGATTTACTTGGACAAATGTGTAGAAGAATGAGAATAAGATAATCAATATCGCATAAGTAATCATTCCACTAGGTGTATTATACGAGAGTAGTCCTTGTAAGTGTGATAACCATGTAACCTTCGAGAAGAATGGAAGAATAGTACTAGGAATTGTTGTAATCGAGCTAGCAAAGATAACGGGAATAACACCAGCTGGATTTACTTTCAATGGAAGGTAAGAACTCGTTGGAGCCCCTTGAACCAATTTAGTATATTGAATTGGAATTTGATATTCTGCCTGTTGAACAAATGTCGTAAAGAAGACAATCGCCAAACCTACCACAATTAACAAAGCAACTATGATATATGAACGAGTCAATTCTCCTGAACGAACATTGACAAAGAAATCCTCGTAAATCGTTGAGAACATTTTTGGAATAGAAGCGATGATCCCTGAAAAGATAATCATTGACACACCATTACCAAAACCTTTATCTGTGATTTGTTCACCAAGCCATGTCACAATTATGCTACCAGCAGTTAGAATTGTCCCAATCAATAGGTAGGTTGAAACATTTGGTGTTTTAACCAATGAAATTGATGAGAGAGTATTAAAACTTGCTGTAATACCAATCGATTGAACAAAGGCTAAAACAAGAGTAATATAGCGAGTCGCTTGGTTCAATTTACGACGACCAACTTCCCCTTGTTTGCCCCACTCTACAAATTTCGGATAGATATCCATCTGCAAAAGTTGGACGATGATTGATGCTGTAATGTAAGGACTAACCCCCATCGAGAAGATTGAGAAGTTATTCATGGCATTACCAGACACCAAGTTAAGCATGTTCAAGAAAGGTAAATCACTTAATTGTTTCAAACTTTCCGCATTGATACCAGGAACTGTTACATGAGTCCCTACACGAAAAACGAAAATAATGAAGATTGTAAATAAAATCTTATTACGAACGTTTTTGACTTTCAATGCGTCTTTTAATAGTTTAAAGAACATAATGAGTTACCCCTCATTAGATGACTTCGATTGAACCACCTTTAGCAGTGATAGCTGCTTCAGCAGATTTTGAGAATTTAGCTGCTTTAACAGTCAATTTCTTAGTCAATTCGCCGTTACCAAGAACTTTAACGCCTGATTTTTCAGCACGAACGATTCCAGCTTCTTTAAGAACTGCTGGAGTTACTTCTGTACCATCTTCAAAGACGTTCAATTGATCAAGGTTTACAAGTGCGTATTCTTTAGCGTTGATGTTAGTGAATCCGCGTTTTGGAAGACGACGGAACAATGGAGTTTGTCCACCTTCGAATCCTGGACGTACGCCACCACCGCTACGAGCTTTTTGACCTTTTTGACCACGGCCTGAAGTTTTACCGTTACCAGATGAAGTACCACGACCTACACGGTTGCGGACTTTACGAGAACCTTCAGCAGGTTTCAATTCATGAAGTTTCATTATTATTTTCTCCTCTTTTTGTAAAATGCTAGCGCCTCTAATCAAGTAAGGTAGCTTGATTAGAAACTCGCCTATACATGAAATTCAGTTTAAGTCGCGAGGTAACCCTCACGACTTAAATCAATTTTTATTTAACGTCTTCTACAGTTACCAAGTGAGATACTGCGTTGACCATACCACGGATAGCAGCGTTGTCTTCTTTAACAACTGAGCTATTCAATTTACCAAGTCCAAGAGCAACAACTGTTTTACGTTGTTCTGGTTTGCGTCCGATTGGAGACTTAGTCAAAGTAATTTTAATTTGAGCCATTGTTATCTCCTTTCTTATGCCAAGTCAGATACTGAGATGCCACGAAGAGCCGCAACTTCTTCAGCACGTTTAAGTTGTTTCAATCCTTCAACAGTCGCACGAACGATGTTGATTGGAGTGTTTGAACCGAGTGATTTAGATGTTACATCAGCAACACCAGCCAATTCGATGACGGCACGAACTGCACCACCAGCGGCAACCCCAGCTCCTTCAACAGCTGGTTTCAACAATACTTTCGCTCCACCAAATTCTGAACGAACTTCGTGAGGAATAGTTGTACCAACCATAGGAACTTCGATAAGGTTTTTCTTAGCTGCTTCAACTGCTTTACGGATAGCTTCTGGAACCTCTTGAGATTTACCAGTACCAAATCCTACGCGACCATTACGGTCACCAACAACAACAAGAGCAGCAAAACGCATGTTGCGTCCACCTTTTACAACTTTAGTAACACGGTTGATAGCAACTACGCGTTCTTCAAGTTCTACTGCATTATCTTTAAATGCCATTATTAAGTGTCCTCCCTATTAGAATTTCAATCCGTTTTCACGAGCTGAGTCAGCCAAAGCTTTAACACGTCCGTGATAGAGATATCCACCGCGGTCAAACACCACTTCAGAAATACCTTTAGCTACTGCGCGTTCAGCAACAAGTTTACCGACAACAACGGCTTGTTCTGTTTTAGTTCCTTTAGAAACTTCTTTATCAAGAGTTGATGCACTTGCGAGCGTTACACCCGCTACGTCATCAATAACTTGAGCGTAGATGCCTGTATTAGAACGGAAAATGTTCAAACGTGGGCGATCAGCAGTTCCAGAGAGTTTTCCGCGAACGCGACGGTGGCGTTTTTGGCGGAGTTTGTTTTTATCTGGTTTCGAAATCACAATTTTCACCTCTTAATTATAATGCTAGCTCATGAGAGCTTTTGGTAAAGTGACAATCCACAAAGAATTGCCATAAGGATAGAATCCTATTATTTACCAGTTTTACCTTCTTTACGACGTACGTATTCACCAACGTAACGGATACCTTTACCTTTGTAAGGTTCTGGTGAACGAAGGCTACGGATGTAAGCTGCTGTCTGACCAACAACTTCTTTGTTAATACCACTTACAACGATTGAAGTTGCAGATGGTACTTCAAAAGTAATACCTTCTGGAGCTTCAACTTCGTCTTGGTGAGATTTACCAACTGAAAGAACAAGTTTTGTTCCTTGGAGTTGCGCACGATATCCGACACCGCGCATTTCAAGTTCTTTTTTGAAACCTTCAGAAACACCAACAACCATGTTGTTCAAGTTTGCACGTGAAGTACCGTGGATTGTTTTGTTTTCTTTTGAGTCGTTTGGACGGTGAAGTGTAACTTCATTGCCTTCAACTTTGATTTCAATGTTTTTGTTAAACTCACGAGTGAGTTCGCCTTTAGGTCCTTTAACAGTAACAACGTTATCGTTGTTTGTTACTTCAACACCAGCAGGCAAAGTAATAACTTTATTACCAATACGTGACATAGTATTTAATTCTCCTGTTAGATTATCAAGCCACAAAGTGACTAGTTTTCACGGGGATGAGTTTCATAGAATATAATCAACGAAACTCGCACAAATCATTGAGATAAGTGCTTAGTATCAACTTCTTACCAAACGTAAGCGATAACTTCTCCACCAACGTTCTTTTGACGAGCTTCTTTA
>OAUP01000188.1_pt1 | contig 38709 bp, 33 predicted proteins | sample 1476301 | NCBI WGS metagenome assembly OAUP01 (sample SAMEA2580055, study PRJEB22360) | human gut metagenome | biome: human gut; feature: human-associated habitat; material: faeces | place: Denmark | collected 2008/2010 | reverse complement strand
CGGCACGTTAAATCATATCAGGCGTAATACCACAACCCTTAAGTTAGCGCTTATGGGGAGATCCCCCGGACAGATGAAGTCTATGAGGCATTTAAACTCCATGCCCGCAGCCAGAGTGTTGCTGAAAAAGGCGTAGATCGGCTGGTTGAAGATATTCACATCTACGCGGAGTATTACTGTGCAATGGCATTGGGAAAAGAAAGTGACAAATCGCTTGCTACGGCTTTTCAGGATTTGCGCGAGTTAAAGGTTGATGTGGCATATCCTTTCTTACTGGCGCTTTATCATGACTATAAAAATGGCGATTTGCCTCACGAAGATTTCCTGAGCATAATTCGTTTAATTGAATCTTATGTTTTCCGTCGTGCAGTATGTGCGATTCCGACGAATTCTTTGAACAAGACATTTGCCACTTTTTATAAAGTCATTAATAAAGAAAAATATCTGGAAAGTATTCAGGTGCATTTTCTGAACCTGCCTTCATATCGTCGTTTTCCCAACGATGATGAATTTAAACGGGAATTAAAAGTTCGCGATCTCTATAACTTCCGCAGTCGCAGCTACTGGTTACGACGACTGGAAAATGATAAACGCAGAGAGCGCGTGGAAGAGTTTACGATTGAGCATATTATGCCGCAGAACGAAAATTTGTCGGCTAAATGGCGTGAAGAGCTGGGAAGCGACTGGCAGCGTGTGCATAAAGAACTGTTGCATACGTTGGGGAATCTCACTTTAACGCGCTATAACTCCCGCTACAGTGACAGACCTTTCGCGGAAAAACGCGATATTGAAGACGGCTTTAAGCATAGCCCGCTTTATTTGAATATCGGTCTTGGACAGTGCGAAAAATGGGATGAAGCCGCCATTCGCGCCCGTGCCGATCGTCTGGCCGATCTCGCGGTTCAGGTCTGGCAAGCGCCTGCTCTTCCTGAAGAGGTTTTAGCTGTTTATCGGGCGCAGCCGGAGAACAAAACCAGTTACAGCCTGAGTGATTATCCTTTTCTTGCTGATGGTTCGCATAGCCGGGTGTTATTCGATCATCTTCGCGATGAAGTTATGCGCCTGGACGCAGGGATCACGCAGGAAGTATTGAAGCTATATATTGCGTTTAAAGCTGAAACGAATTTTGTTGATGTTGTGCCGCAAAAAAGCCGACTGCGATTGTCGCTTAATATGCAGTTTCATGAACTGGTCGATCCGAAAGGTATTGCCAAAGATGTGACAAATGTTGGGCGATGGGGCAATGGCGATGTGGAAATTGGTTTCAGTGACCTCGCACAACTTCCTTACATTATGGGATTAATTCGTCAGGCATTTGAAAAACAGATGGAGAGCGCGTTGGTATAACGCGGCGAATAATACCCGGTAGCACTGGCGCTACCGGGTCAATGTATCAGGCGACTTTCTGTTTACCCGCAATCACCCCAATAAATTCCCGCACCTGCTTTTGTTTACGCGCCGACAGCTTGCACACCTGGCGCAGCGACTGCATCAGCTCGCTCTCTTCGGCGGCGGGTGGTTGGGCGGTGAGGACAATACAGCCTTTCATCACTTTGACATCTACCGCCGTGCCGGTAGCAAAACCGGCGGCTTCCAGCCACTGACCTTTCAGGGTGATGGCGGGAATACGGCTGTAATCCGGATAGCGACTCGCATAACTCACGGTTAATTGACGGTTATTTGCCGGGGAGACTTCTGCTTCGAACGGTTGTGCAATAGAATGCGTGTCAGTCATAACTGCTATTCTCCGATAATAGTGATTGTGATTAGCGGTGCGGGTGTGTTGGCGCACATCCGCACCGCGCTAAATACCTGGATATATCATCAGTAAATACAGGGAAAGTCCAGCTAAAAATAGAAAATAATAGAAACGTTACTGGAAAGATCTGGAAGAGAAATTAATGTTAATTCAGAATGGCCGGATAACAAAGTGTATCCGGCCTTCATAATTAATTTAAAGCACTCATATGATGTTCTTTAAAATTCTCTGCCTGTGCCAGCACACCCATATAAACATCATCATTCGCTACTGGCGGGAACTTATGCTTGTGTAGAAGAAGAATAAGTTCAACTTTCAGTTTCGCTTTAATATCATCGCGTTTACTCCAGTCAGGATATTTCGATGTGTTGTCAACCACGCTTTTCATCTCTTTTGCCAGTGACAGCATTTTTTCATCGTCATAGGTGAACTGATATTTATCGCGCATATGAGCAAGAATGTCGAAAAAGGCTTTTTCTTCAATATCAATACCTAAATCGGCCCAGGTGCCCATTTCGGTTTTAATATCATAGATAATATCGGTCATTTCCTGACTGAATGTATCGAATTCTTCACCGTTGAGTACATCATCTTCTCGCCGCTCATTATAACGATCTATAATCGCCTGGAAGCGGCGGGTGAAGTTAATCCCTTGCAACTGGTTCACTTTCTTGAAGTCGCTGATCGCTTTTTCCAGTAATTTTTGTAATAACTGGATCTTTGTTGCCGGAAGTTTGATCTTGTTAATTCGCGCCAGATAATCTTCGTCAAAAATATCGATGGATTCCGCTTTTTTATCGCCAAGAAAATAAATTTCTTCTACGCCATCAGCTTTTAGCGCTTCTGCAATCATTTCACGAACGCGTGCATTCATCTGGGTGACATCCGGTGCGTCACCTTTCGTCAGTTTGAAAACAATTGAACGAACAGCAAGATAATAGTGAATATGATCACGTTCTGTCTGTGATAGTGCTTCACTGCCGCAGCAGACGTCGTAGGCGGCTTTCATGCGTTTAACCAGTCCCATAAAACGACGTTCAACTTTCTGAGTGCGCAGAACAAATTCCGCCGCGCGGTTGAGGCAGGATAATTGCGCTTGTGGCTCACCACTAAAATAATCCCGACTGTCGAATTCATAAAATACTTGCCCCAACAAATCGAGATGGTTTTTAACTTCTATTACCGATTGCTGAATATCTTCAAAGTTGGTGGCATCAATGCGGGAATACATTGCCAGTGCCTGGTTCATCTGACTTTTAATGCCGATGTAGTCCACCACTAACCCTTTACTTTTGCCTTCCAGTTTACGGTTAACGCGAGAAATGGTCTGGATAAGATTATGTTTTTGTAAGGGTTTATCAATATAGATGGTATCCAGTTCCGGGACGTCGAAACCAGTCAGCCACATATCAACAACAATGGCAATTTTGAAATTCGATTTAGCGTTTTTGAACTGCTTATCCAGCTCTTTACGATATTCTTTTGTGCCCAGTAAATCATAAAGCGCCTCGTCGTCATCTTTACCGCGCGTCATGACCATCTTCACCATTTCAGAAGGCGGTAACTCTTTTTGTTCCTGTTCCGTCAGGACGACGCCATCGGGTGCTTGCTTCACTTCAAACCAGACAGGGCGAATAGCTTTAAGCTGACGGTAGAAATCCCAGGCAATTTCACGGCTGGCACAAACAAACATGGCTTTGCCTTTTACGGTGGAACCTTCGGCTACGCGTTTTTCATAATGTTTGGCAAAATCTTCCGCGAGGGCTTTCAACCGATCTTCATCACCCAGTACCGCATTCATGGTTGCGGTGGCTTTTTTGCTTTCGTCGATTTGCCACTCATTGGTGCCTGCGTTTGCGCACTCTTCGTAATACTTTTCGACTTCTTCCAGTTTGCTGGAGTCCAGGATCACTTTAGCCGCACGGCCTTCGTACACGATGCGTACAGTGATTTCATCCTGAACGGATTCGGTCATGGTGTAACTGTCGATCACCTCACCGAAGACATCGAGCGTCGCGTCAATCGGTGTGCCGGTAAAGCCAACATAGGTGGCGTTTGGCAGTGAATCGTGCAGGTATTTCGCAAAGCCATACGTTTTGCGCACTTTTCCGCTATCTTTATCGACGATGACTTTCTGGTCGAGGTTAACCTGGCTACGATGTGCTTCGTCCGAGATGCAAATGATATTGTTGCGTTCAGAAAGGAGTTCGGTGTCTTCGGTGAATTTATGGATCGTTGTCAGAAAGACTCCGCCACTATTGCGTCCCGCCAGTTGATTACGCAAATCTTCACGGCTGGTAACGGGAACGATGGTGTCGTCGCCAATGTAATTTTTGGCGTTGCACATTTGCGCAGAAAGCTGATCGTCCAGATCGGTGCGGTCGGTGATCAAAACAATGGTCGGGCTGGCAAACTCCACGCTCTTCATCAAAAGACGCGTTAAAAATTGCATGGTGTAACTTTTGCCACAGCCCGTTGCGCCAAAGTAGGTGCCGCCTTTACCGCTACCGAAAGGTTTACGCGCTTGCTTGATGCTGTAATAGAGTTTGCGGGCGGCATAGTACTGCGGATATCGGCAGCAAATTTTTACTTCGTGCTTGGCTTTATCCGGGAAGCAGATAAAGTTTTTAATCACATCCAGCAGACGTACCGGATGAAACAGCCCCTGAATCATTGAGTGCAGTGATGGAATTCCATCCTGTTCACGGTTTTCATTACCGGTGACTTTGCGCCATGAGTAAAAGTATTCATAGGGCGCAAACAGGTTGCCCATCCGGTTATTTACGCCATCGCTAATAATGCAGAGCGCGTTGTAGATAAACAGTTGTGGAATATCCCGGCGGTAGCGTTTACAGAGCTGCTTCCAGGCATCGCCAATACTGGCTTCCTGCTCGCGTACCGCACTTTTAAATTCAAAGACAACCAGTGGCAGACCGTTGATATAGAGAATGCCGTCAGGAATACGAGTCTGATTATCTTTGCCGGAGATTTTAAGCTGGTTAACAATCTTAATCCGGTTAAGCGGCGGATTAATATAGGAGGGCGGGAGTTCTGCCGCCTGTTGCAACGGGACATCTTCGGCGTCAAATATCTGGCACAGTGCGGCGGGTAGATGCCGGGTGTCGAGCAATTCAATATAGAGATCTTTTTGTTGCCGATCGTCGCGTTTGAACAGAAAACCATTTGCCAGCCAGCGACAAAATGTTTTGTTGCTTTCATAAAGGTCGGAGGCCGGAAGCGTGGTGAACTGTTTGATCAGCCGTTGAATCTCTTCTTCAGTAATGCCATCAGGCTGGTAGCGTGCCGCTAAATAATGACGGAGATCGTCTTCGATGATGACCTGATCGAGACTTGAACGTGGGACATTATCGCCGATCAGGTGTTGATATCCCTGATCCTGCAGCAGTTCAATGATCGCTTGTTCTAATTTTGCTTCACTGAAAGAGAGACTCATATCGCGCTCCAACCCTGGCTAATTTCTGGTAAGGATTCCTGTAACCCCAGAAAACCTTACCAGAAAGCCCCTGATTTTTCAGGGGCAAAATGCGTTATGCGGCTTCGGTTTGTTTGATGAGATCGGGGAGATCTTCCACGGATAGCTCGCCGGAGATGAGTTTAGGGAGCAGGGTGTCGCGGAGGGCGGTTAACTTTTCATTTTCGTAATTATTAAGTTGCCCTTTTATCCAATAATTTTCTAATAGCTCTTCAAATTTTTCTAAAACATTTTTATTAGGTAAAACAATTTTATAGTTAAGCAGATCTTTAGCTTCCGCTCGAGGCATTCTTGTGCCTGTAGAACGCAAATTTGCATATGCTACAAAATCGTCTGTAAAAGCATACATTGCCATTAACGATCTATAGATGTTCTCTTTAGCACGGAAAACCAATATGTCAGTTGAGCATATTCCTGAAAATGGAGCTAGTGCAACTTTGTGAAAATAAGGGCGTAACTTTCCGAATAATAAATCGTTTTTATCGAAAGCTGATTTATTACTGGATACATCACCACCATTCCCATAATTGGTGATAAAAATATGCTTGCGTTCCAAATGCTCTAACCCAATGTAATGAATGTCATCACAAATGTTTTTCGACTTAACATTGTCTTTTATTAATTTCGCAATGACGGAAAAGTCTTTAATACACCATCCTTTCGGCACCCAACCCAACTCCGTCTCTTCAAATTCACTTGGGAAAAGCGAGCGGATTTCCGCCGGAAGTGGTTTGAAATCTGTACTATTACGTACTTTTTGACGCAATTCGGCGCGAGATTGCAGAGCTTCCGGGATTAGATTTCCTGCATCCAGAGCGTTATCAATCACCGGATCAAAATCCACAAACCAGGATTTGAACAAGGTTTGGGACATTTGTTCTAGGGTTTGGTTGATTTGGCGATTGAGCGTGATTTTTGTACTAAGGCTCCCTAAAATATCAATTATATCTTGTTGTTCGCTTAAACTAGGTAATGAAATAGGGAAGCTTTTCAAGTAAGCGAGATTTATTTTAGGGACGCCTGTACACTCTGAATCTTGAATTATTTTGTTAATTGCTTTTTGTGAGGAAACACAATAATAAACATATTCGGGCAATGCCTTTTCAGGATCTACGCGAAGACGCATTTGATTTGATGATAGCAAATATTTTTCGAAACGATGTTTAGTACTAATAAGCCCAGTTTGCCCCAACGTCCCTTTTTTTGTGAATATAATGTCGCCAGCCCTACACTCGCTACGTGAAAGTTTTTGAAATATGTGCTCCGGTACAAATACAAAATCATTATCTTTGAAATCATCTAATCCGATAGATAAGTTACTTCCTCGAATAATTGGATACCCACTGTCTGTATAAGCTGCAGCCGGTAAATTTGAACCAAAAGGCCCATCTACCGCACCATCAAAGCCCAGCGCCAGATCACCTAAGGTTGTTTGTTTCCACTTACTCCCCATAACCCAGCGCCTCCAGATTCTGGCGAATCGCACGATCCAGTTCTTCCGCCTGCTTCATCTGCTCAAACAACGTCTTCGACAATTCACGCATTTTGGTCTCAAATGCCACGCCGTCTTCTTCCTGTTCGGCTGCACCCACATAGCGGCCCGGTGTCAGAACGTAGTCGTTATCTTTAATATCTTGCAGGGTCGCAACTTTGCAGAAGCCTGCCTGGTCTTCATATTTTTCCAACTTGCTGTCACCACGCGCAATCCGTGCAGCCAGTTCTTCTGGCGTACTGCGCCAGGCATGGTAGGTATCGGCGATTGTGGCAATATCTTCCGTCGTTAACTCTTTAGTTGTGCGGCTAATCATGGTGCCGAGGTTACGCGCATCAATAAACAGCGTTTCGCCCTGACGATCACGATAACCTTTGGCCGGGTCGGCAGCCTTCGATTTGGTCATAAACCATAAACACACCGGGATCTGCGTGGTGTAGAACAACTGTCCAGGTAGGGCGATCATGCAGTCAATCAGATCATTTTCGATCATCTGTGCACGGATCTCGCCTTCACCGCTGGTGTTAGAACTCATCGAACCGTTTGCCAGCACAAAACCTGCTGTGCCGTTAGCCGACAGCTTGGAGAGCATATGCAAAATCCAGCCGTAGTTGGCGTTACCGGTTGGCGGCATACGATACCCAGCAAAACGTGGGTCTTTGGTTAATTCGGCTTCATTACGCCAGTCTTTCAGGTTGAAGGGCGGGTTCGCCAGAATGTAGTCGGCTTTCAGGTCCGGGTGCTGGTCGCTAAAGAAGGTGTCTGCCGGTCGTTCGCCGAGGTTAGCTGAAAGACCGCGAATGGCGAGGTTCATTTTTGCCAGTTTATACGTCGTGGCTGTCAGTTCCTGACCATACAGCGCGATATCACGGCTTTTACCCTGATGGCTTTCGACAAACTTCACCGACTGCACGAACATCCCTGCCGAGCCGCAGCACGGGTCATAAATTTTGCCCTGAAAGGGTTCGAGCATTTCAGTTAACAGCGTAACCACACATTTGGGCGTGTAGAACTCACCCCCGCCTTTGCCTTCAGTTGCGGCAAACTTACCGAGGAAGTATTCGTAAACGCGTCCGACCAGGTCTTCTTTCGATAACGTTTCAACGTCAGTTTCGTGTGCCAGCGTTTCGATGTTGTCGATGGTATCAATCAGTGACGCCAGTTTTTTGGTTTCCAGATTCTGACGGCTGAAGTAGTTGTCTGGCAGAGCGCCTTTCAGGGTTGGGTTACGTTTCTCAATGGTCGAGAGGGCGGTGTCAATTCGGACCGCAATATCGTCCTGTTTGGCATTTTGTTTGATAAACGACCAGCGCGCCTCTTCCGGCAGGTAGAAAATGTTGTCCTGCTGGTAGAACACTTCCATCTCAAGGAAGTCTGCTTGCCCATCGGCAATCATTTTTTTGCGGCGTGCTTCAAACTTATCGCTGATGAATTTCAGGAATACGAGGCTCAACACCACGTGCTTGTATTCGGAGGACTCAACGCTACCGCGAAGCTGGTTTGCGGTATCCCATAATGTTTCTTCAAAGCCTTTCTTTGCTTTGGCTTTTTTAGTTGGTGCTTTGGCCATGATGAACTCTGTTCAGATAAATTGGGTCGCTATTGTAATGGTTGAGGCGGCGGATTTCGCCCTTTAATCCATCTCCAGCTCATCAAACAACTGCAAATCTACATCCAGCAATTCCACTGCATTGCTGCGGCGAATGCCGACGTTATTTTCGATTAACAGTTCCAGTAAACGATCGCCGTCGATAAGCGTAATGGGCGCGGCACCCGGAAAGAGCGCCGCTTCTGCACATTTCGCCGCAAATTTCCCGGTGGTGATGAGTGTACCGCGAATGGCTTTGTGGTAAGGCAATGCCCCGCGCAACTGGTCGATATATGGGCGGGTGATGGTGTTCTGCATTCTTTTGACCTGCACCACCTCGGTTATGGTGGTGATGCCGACCTGCACCTGACCAATCACGTCCACGCCTTTATCGCCAGAGGCTTTGGTCACTTCGACCTGCTCGTAGCCCATTGCTTCCAGTAATTGACCGACCAGCTGTTCAAATTTGTACGGGTTCATCGTGCTGATTTGTTCGCGCAGCAGCTCTTTTTGCTGCTCGTTGTAGCGCTTCACGGCTTCCAGCAGCTCTTTACGCGGATCGCTTTTTCGTGCAGGCAACGCTTTTCCAAGCCAGGCGCGCCCGGTATCGGTGATGCGATAGCTCATGCCTTCACGGTTAACCATGTCACGGTCGATAAGGTTATAGAGACGGGAGTAGAGCGTGCTTTTCACTGAACTTGCAGACGCGAATTTCGAATGCTGATGCAAAAAGGCCTGCCATTCCGGCAGTAAATCGGCGCGGCGCGACATTTCCCGGCCAGCCAGCAGCTCAAGCAGTTGCAGAATTCCTTCCTGGTCGTCCAGTGAACGCAGCGTTTTTTCGTCATCTTGCAGGAATTTTTGCCCGCGCGAGGTGGGCTGCCAGGTATCATCTGGCGTGCTTTCCATCAGCTCAAACTGGGGATAGTTGAGGAATAAGTAGCAGCCGTAGCTGTGGCGCGGGTTCAATATGTGATTATCGGTATCCCAAATACGACGGGCGATGTCGGCATCTTCCCCCGTTAAGCGTTCGCTGATCCACAGGTCAGGTTCCGACCAGTCAACGGGTTTTTGCGGCGTACCGGTTTGCTCGTGAATGGCGGTAATCATATTGCGTACCGCTTTCAGGGAATAGCCTGAGACGGCTTTCATCATAGCTTTAACCTGTGCATAGGTAGGAAAAAGCGGGGTAATAACTTTATAGTTTTTCACGGTAATCCCTTAACGACAGCGAGGTGTTTAGTGTGCCATGTCAGGCGAGAAATTCTATTGGATGAATCAAGTCCAACTTACTCATTGTCAATTTCATGGTTGATTATCCAAAACGTGATGCTATTTCCAACATCAACGCTATAATTGCAGAATAATTGTAGATACATTTTTGTATATACAATCAGGGATGGCAATTATGCCAATGGAGTTTGAATGGGGTGCAAACAAGGCCAAAAGTAATCGGGTAAAACATGGCATCCGCTTTGAAGATGCGGTGTTAGTGTTTGATGATTCACAACGAACGGAATCGCTATGAGCATGGTTAAACATAAACGAGGGACCTCCTCTACACTCGATGTGCAGCATGAGGCCGAACTGAAGGCGCTGGCGAATAAATCCGACGAAGATATTGATTACAGTGATATCCCACCTTCCAGCGATGAGCAATGGTCTAACGCAGAACGCGGTAAGTTTTATCGGCCATTGAAAACTCAGGCTTCGGTGCGTATTGATGCTGATGTGATGGAATGGTTGAAGCGACCTGGTAAAGGCTATCAAACTCGCCTGAACGCAATTTTACGTGAAGCGATGCTGCGCGATCAGAACAAAAAATAATTCAGGCCGCCACATGGCGGCCATCATCCAAAATTACTTCCTCAACCCCGCAAACGCTGCCCGAATCTCTTCCTCCGGCAACTGAATCCCGATAAACACCATCGTGCTATGCGGTTTTTCATCGCCCCACGGCCTGTCCCAGTCGGCGCTGTAGAGGCGCTGAACGCCCTGGAACAGCAGGCGGTTAGGTTCGCCGTCAATCCACAGCATCCCTTTGTAACGCAGCAGTTTATCCGCCGATTCCAGCAGCAGGTTTTCCATCACGCGGGAAACTTCGCTGATATCTACCGGGTAATCCAGTTCCACCACAATCGACGAAATATCGTTTTGTTTATCCGCGATAAAGTGGAAACGCGGTTTGGTGCTGACGACGTTTTCTTCCAGCATAAAACCGTTGGTGTTGAACAACAGGCCCAGGTCGATGTCGCCGTGGGTAACGGTGTAGACCGGTGCGCGGGCGTTGATGCGCGCCAGGCGTTCACGCAGTTTCTCTGCTTCGCCTGCGACGTCGGTTTTCGTCAGCAGAATACGGTCGGCGTAGCCAACCTGGGACTGGGCGATGGTGAACTGGTTCATCTGCTCGTCGGCATGTACCGCATCCACCAGCGCAATCACACCGTCCAGCAGGTAACGCTGGCATAAAATCTCATGGGAGAAAAAGGTCTGAATAATCGGGCCGGGATCGGCCATGCCGGTGCATTCAATGACCAGACGGTCGAACTGGATATTGCCCTTGTCGAGATTGTCCAGCAGGTCGAGTAGCGCGTCCTCCAGCTCGTTGGAGCGCGAACAGCAGATGCAACCGTTGGTCAGCGTTTTGATCTGCGTGGCGCGGTCGCCAATCAGTTGATCATCAACGGAGACTTCGCCGAATTCGTTTTCAATCACGGCAATCTTGTAGCCGTGTTGTTCGTTAAGAATATGGCGCAGCAGGGTGGTTTTGCCCGCGCCTAAAAAACCGGTGAGTAGGGTAACTGCAATCGGGTTCATGCTCTCTCCATTAACAACAGCGCATACCGCCTTTACCATCGCCGCCGTAGCGCGCGTTCTGGCGTTCGCGGAAGAATTCTTCATAGCTCATGTACGGCTTGTCGGGATGGTTGGTCTTCATATGCTCGACGTAGTTGTCGTAGTCTGGAATGCCAATCAACATCTTCGCCGCCTGGCCGAGATATTTTTTTGCCTGTCCTAAGTTACCAAACATAGTTCACTCTGATAAGAACAAAGCCCCGCCGAAGCGGGGCTAAACACGGTTAGTGGTGCGAAGAGATCTTCACGCCGCCTTCCGGGATTGGAACGTACGGTGTTTCTTTGTCAGTACGTTTGTCGCTGTTACGCACCGCAAGCCAGGTTTTGAAACCGTAGAAGATGATGCTGTACACCACAATCAGGAACAGAATACTCAGGCCCGCGTTGGTGTAGTTGTTCACAACGATGTGGTTCATGTTGGCAATCTGCTGCGCCGTCAGGTCAGTACCGTTAGCAATCTTCTCTTTGTACTGGCTTGCCATGTAGAAGAAGCCTTCCATCTGCGGGTTGGTGCTGAACAGTTTCAGACCCAGCGCCCAGGTGGTGCAGATAAGCAGCCATACAGCCGGAACAACAGTTACCCAGATGTATTGGGTGCGCTTCATCTTAATCAGCACAACGGTGCCCAGTACCAGCGCTACGGCTGCCAGCATCTGGTTGGAGATACCGAACAGCGGCCACAGGCTCTTAACGCCGCCCAGCGGATCGACCACGCCCTGATACAGCAGGTAGCCCCACAGACCCACACAGCCCGCAGTACCGATGATACCGGCAACCAGAGAGTCGGTTTTTTTCAGGAACGGGATGAAGTTACCCAGCAGGTCTTGCAGCATAAAGCGGCCAGAACGGGTACCCGCATCCAGCGCGGTCAGGATGAACAGGGCTTCGAACAGAATACCGAAGTGATACCAGAAGCCCATGTCAGCCATCGGCAGCACTTTGTGGAACACATGAGCGATACCTACCGCCAGCGTCGGCGCACCACCTGCACGGTTCAGGACAGAAGGCTCACCAATGTCTTTCGCGGTTTGCAGGATCTGCTCTGGCGAAATCACGAAGCCCCAGGAGCTGACGGTCGCCGCCGCGTGTGCGGTAACGTCTTTCAGCTGCGCCATGATGATCGGCGCGTTCTCGCCACCCATTTCATGCAGGTTAGGCATGGTGATGCCAAGGCCCGCAGGCGGGGTATTCATCGCGAAGTAAAGACCCGGTTCGATGATGGACGCAGCAACCAGCGCCATAATCGCCACGAAGGACTCCATCAGCATTGCGCCGTAGCCAATGAAACGCGCGTCGGTTTCGTTAGCCAGCAGTTTCGGCGTCGTACCGGAAGAGATCAGCGCGTGGAAGCCAGATACCGCACCACAGGCGATGGTGATGAACAGGAACGGGAACAGAGCGCCTTTCCACAGCGGGCCAGTACCGTCAATGTACTGGGTCATCGCAGGCATTTTCAGTTCCGGGTTCAGCACCACGATACCCAGCGCCAGGCCGACGATAACGCCGATTTTCAGGAAGGTTGCCAGATAGTCGCGCGGTGCGAGGATCAGCCACACCGGCAGCAGTGCGGAAACAAACGCATAGCCAATCAGCGCGAAGGTAATGGTGGTGTCTTTAAAGGTCAGTGCCGGACCCCAGTACGGATCGTGAGCAATCACGCCACCGAAGTAGATAGAGGCAACCAGCAGCACGATACCAATGACAGAGACTTCACCCACACGCCCCGGACGGATAAAGCGCATGTAGATACCCATAAACAGCGCAATCGGTACGGTTGAGCAAACGGTGAAGACACCCCACGGACTTTCGGCCAGGGCTTTAACCACAATCAGCGCCAGGACGGCGAGGATGATGATCATGATTAAGAAACAGCCAAACAGCGCGATAGTCCCCGGTACTGGTCCCATCTCTTCTTTGATCATCTCACCAAGAGATGCGCCATTACGGCGAGAGGAGATAAACAGCACCATAAAGTCCTGAACCGCACCGGCCAGCACGACCCCCGCCAGCAGCCACAGCGTGCCAGGCAGGTAGCCCATCTGCGCGGCGAGAACCGGACCCACCAGCGGACCAGCACCGGCGATAGCGGCGAAGTGGTGACCAAACAACACGTAACGGTTGGTCGGAACGTAGTTCAGACCGTCGTTGTTAATAACCGCAGGCGTCGCGCGCGTGGGGTCGAGTTTCATCACCTTCTGGGCGATGTACAGACTGTAGTAGCGATACGCCACCAGATACACCGACACAGAGGCGACCACGATCCACAGGGCGCTGACGTGCTCCCCCCGACGTAATGCAACTACCGCGAGGCAGAATGCACCGATGATTCCGAGAATCACCCAGGGTATGTGCTTGAATATCTTTTTAGTATCCATAGTAAAACCTGGCATGTATTGATTAATAGTTGGCCGAAGCCGTTCTAGGTTTGCGTTGCGTTTGAGGAGGTAAATTGACCGCTATCCTGTAGTGATGTTGCCAGAGTTACGCGCGCGTAAAGTAAGGTAAATAACTGAGTGGTTATTTTAGGGATGTAAGCGGTCAGTTTTGCGGTTGAGCGGCAAAGGCGTCGTTTAAGTGACGATAAATATGTGATTCATATCACATATTTATATTGTGAGTAATTTATGTAAATAATGGCTTTTTAAATTCAGAGTGTGAATAAAATTACTCGGCGTAATCTCCGCGGGATATTCATAAAGTTTTTCCTTTCCTGGCCGAAAATCTTGCATCGGTCCACAGGAAAGAGAAACCATGTTAAAACGTATCAAAATTGTGACCAGCTTACTGCTGGTTTTGGCCGTTTTTGGCCTTTTACAACTGACATCAGGCGGTCTGTTCTTTAATGCCTTAAAGAATGACAAAGAAAATTTCACTGTTTTACAAACCATTCGCCAGCAGCAATCCACGCTGAATGGCAGCTGGGTCGCGTTGTTGCAGACGCGTAACACCCTCAACCGCGCGGGTATCCGCTACATGATGGATCAGAATAATATTGGTAGCGGTTCAACCGTTGCTGAGCTGATGGAGAGTGCCAGTATTTCGCTGAAACAGGCGGAAAAAAACTGGGCGGATTACGAAGCGTTGCCGCGTGACCCGCGTCAGAGCACCGCCGCAGCGGCAGAGATCAAACGTAATTACGATATTTATCACAATGCGCTGGCGGAGCTGATCCAACTGTTAGGTGCAGGCAAAATCAACGAGTTCTTTGATCAGCCGACCCAGGGATATCAGGACGGTTTCGAGAAGCAGTATGTGGCTTACATGGAGCAAAACGATCGGCTCTATGATATCGCCGTCAGCGATAATAATGCCTCCTACAGCCAGGCGATGTGGATTCTGGTGGGCGTGATGATCGTCGTACTGGCAGTCATCTTCGCCGTCTGGTTCGGTATTAAAGCCTCGTTGGTAGCGCCAATGAATCGCCTGATTGACAGCATTCGTCATATTGCAGGCGGCGATCTGGTGAAACCGATTGAGGTGGATGGCTCTAATGAGATGGGGCAACTGGCAGAGAGTTTGCGCCATATGCAGGGAGAGCTGATGCGTACCGTCGGTGATGTGCGCAACGGGGCCAATGCCATCTATAGCGGTGCCAGCGAAATCGCTACCGGCAATAACGATCTCTCTTCGCGCACCGAGCAACAGGCCGCTTCGCTGGAAGAGACGGCAGCCAGCATGGAGCAACTGACCGCAACGGTGAAACAGAACGCCGAAAATGCGCGCCAGGCCAGCCACCTGGCGTTAAGTGCTTCTGAAACGGCGCAACGCGGCGGCAAAGTGGTAGATAACGTGGTGCAGACTATGCGCGATATCTCCACCAGTTCGCAGAAAATCGCCGATATTATCAGCGTAATTGACGGCATTGCCTTCCAGACCAATATTCTGGCTTTGAACGCGGCGGTTGAAGCAGCGCGCGCGGGTGAGCAAGGGCGCGGTTTTGCGGTGGTCGCGGGTGAAGTGCGTAATCTGGCCCAGCGCAGCGCTCAGGCGGCTCGTGAAATTAAAAGCCTGATTGAAGACTCGGTGGGGAAAGTGGATGTTGGCTCTACGCTGGTCGAAAGCGCAGGGGAAACAATGGCGGAGATTGTCAGTGCCGTGACCCGCGTGACGGACATTATGGGCGAAATTGCTTCTGCTTCTGATGAGCAGAGCCGTGGTATCGATCAGGTTGGCTTAGCGGTTGCTGAGATGGACCGGGTAACTCAACAGAACGCTGCGCTGGTGGAAGAATCTGCCGCTGCCGCCGCCGCGCTGGAAGAGCAGGCCAGTCGCCTGACCGAAGCTGTGGCAGTGTTCCGGATTCAGCAACAGCAGCAACAGCAGCGTGAAACATCGGCTGTGGTAAAAAACGTGACGCCAGCTACGCCGCGTAAAATGGCAGTGGCAGATAGCGGGGAGAACTGGGAAACGTTTTAATCGCCATAAAAATGCCCGATAAGCAAAATGTTATCGGGCATAGGGAGTTTAATCTTTACGCGGGTCGTTGATCGGCTGACGAACCAGGAAGATGTACGCCAGTGCTCCCGCTGCGGTGACGCAACCGCAGATGATTAGTGCCAGACGGAATGAGTGGGTGGTATCAACAATAAAACCAGTAATGATCGGCGCAAAAGAGGCGCAGATGAAGCTGGCAAAGTTCTGGATACTGCCCACCGACGCCGTCATGCGAGAAGCAACTGCGACGTGGATCAAGCTCCAGCAGGATGTTCCGGCAAAGTGAATACAGAACAGTGCCATGCCAATCAGCAGAACCGCCGTCATGGATGTTGTCGCTTGCGGTACGACCAGCGTAAAGGCGGCAGAACAGAACATCCCGGCAATAATGCAGATCTTACGGCTTTTAATCGGAGCCATTCCCCCTTTGACCAGCCAGTCAGTAACGTAACCGTTGACCAGCATCCCGGCAGCCCCAAACAGGAAAGGGATAGCCGCCATCAACCCTGTGCTTTTTAAATCCAGGTTATAGGCTGTTTGCAGGTAACCAGGAAGCCAGGCCAGATACAGCCACGCAGTGTAGTTGATGCCACTGAATCCGAGCATCATTCCCCACATTGTGCGGTTACGGAACAGGCTGCGCCATTCGGCAAAACTGAGCGGATCTCGGCGGGCATTGACGCTACCTGCATTGAGATAAGCTTGTTCAACGGCAGTCAGTTCTACGTGCTCGCGGTTGCGATAGAGCATATACCAGCCGATGGCGAGAAAAATCCCCAGCACACCAATGGTAATAAACATCCCACGCCAGCCCATCACCAGCATCATCGCCGCCAGAATCGGTGGGCTTACGGCAACGCCAATGGTAGAAGCTGCGTTGAAGAAGCCCATCGGGCGTCCGCGCTCTTTGATGTTGAACCAGTCGTTAATGACTTTTACGCCACATGGGTTCATCGGCGCTTCACCAATCCCCATACCGATACGCACCAACACGAACTGCGTAAAGCTGTGCACCATGCCAGACATGGCCTGGAACAGTGACCAGAAGAACATCCCCAGTCCCAGCATCAGGCGTGGGCCTTTACGATCCAATAGTGGGCCGCAAGGAAGTTGCGCAATCCCGTAAGCGAGTGAAAACACGGAGAGCAAAGCGCCGATTTCGGTGGCACTTAATCCCAATTCTTCACGAATCGTTAAATTTGCTACCGACAGCGAACTGCGGTCGAGATAATTGATTACCGCCGCAAAAAATAATAACAACATGGCGGTGGTTTGAATGCGTTTAATTCGGGTACTGCGTTGAACTAATCCATCTGGTGGCACGGGAATATCTGCCGACGAAGATGGAGTAAATGAAGAACGCGGATCGAGGGTGATATTTTCTTTTTCCACGCCGGACTCCTGTATTTATAATTTTAATTGTTTACGTAATTGTGCATTACGCAAGGTTGACATTAACGGCAGGTTAAAGTTTTAGGACTTTACTACCGCTCACAAAAACATTTTTAGTCGACTGATTGTGAGCATAGGTAAGCGGGAATTTCCCGGTATTTATCTTTTGATAAAACAGTGCACCCGCTAATAGTTTGCTGTTTTTAATCCGTACTTAATGAGCATAACGCGTGTTCTCATTAATGGATCGAATCATTGATTGTTTAGCTGAATTCAAATGGTTACGGAGCGCAAGGGTGGCATCAAGGTCACTGCGGCAAATCAGAGCGCTGAGAATGGTCATATGCTCATCGACGGCAATGATATTGCGCTGTTTAAGATCGCTTTCGTCCCATTGATAGTGAAAATGAAAGATGACTGAGATGATCTCAAGAGATTGATCAAAAAAGATATTGTCGGCAGCTGAAAGCAGTAAGGAGTGAAAATCTCTGTCAAGTTGCGAGAACATGCGAAAGCTATTGCCGATGTTGTCACGCAGTAGCCGATGACGTTCGAGCATGGTTTTCGCCTGCAGCCAGCGGGGATCATGATCAGGCAGGTTGAGAAAGTGCTGAAGTGAATGTGTTTCGAGCATTTCGCGTAGCTCAAACAGCTGCTCGGCGTAGGATTGATCGAATTGCTTCATGCTCCACTGGCCGCGCTTTTCGCTTTGAATAAGATTATAACGGCCGAATTTTAAAAGATATTCTCTTACAACCACCGGGCTGACACCCGCGGCCCGAGCCAGTTGCAGTTCAGAAAAAGTTTCCCCTGGGCGTAACTGGCGCTGGTTTATCATCGTGAAAAAAGCCTGCTCAAACACTTTGTTTTGTTCACTCATTGAAGCGGTAGTACAGGCGAAACCGTCATCGTGGTCAGGTTTACGCGCAATAACATAGTCGTTTCCAACCTGCGTCAAGACGCCGCATTCGCGTAAATGGCTGAGAATATGACGCACTGTGGTGCGGCTGATGTTGTACATTTCCGCCAGCGCACTTTGCGATGGAAGTGGGGAAGGGATATGACCCCGCGCCATATCATCAATGACCTGGTTAATCACATTGTGGCGTAAATTTTGTGAACGACTCATATTTTCCTCCTTGTGAGTCCATTAAAACCCGATTTAAAACATTTTTATGCGTGTGTTTTCACAAAACAGATTTTCCGCTCCGCTGCCATTTTTCATTTTCATTGATATCTAAGGCAACAAAAAATGGAGAGCCGAATCATGTCTACGATGAATGTTTTAATTTGCCAGCAGCCGAAAGAATTAGTCTGGAAACAACGCGAGATACCTATTCCGGGTGACAATGAAGCATTAATAAAAATTAAGTCTGTCGGGATTTGCGGTACCGATATTCATGCCTGGGGTGGAAATCAACCATTTTTTAGTTATCCACGTGTTTTAGGCCATGAAATATGTGGGGAGATTGTTAGGCTGGGTAAAAATATTGCTGATCTTAAAAATGGTCAGCAAGTTGCTGTGATCCCTTATGTTGCCTGTCAGCAATGCCCGGCGTGTAAAAGCGGGCGTACCAATTGCTGTGAAAAAATTTCAGTCATTGGCGTGCATCAGGATGGCGGTTTTAGTGAGTATTTGAGCGTGCCGGTGGCGAACATTTTGCCCGCAGACGGTATTGACCCGCAGGCGGCAGCATTGATTGAACCTTTCGCTATTAGCGCTCATGCGGTGCGTCGCGCAGCCATTGCTCCCGGCGAGCAGGTGCTGGTGGTCGGGGCGGGGCCAATCGGTCTGGGCGCGGCGGCAATCGCTAAAGCCGATGGCGCACAGGTGGTGGTGGCGGATACCAGTCCGGCGCGCCGTGAACATGTGGCAACGCGTCTGGAATTACCTTTACTGGACCCGTCAGCCGAAGATTTTGACGCGCAGCTACGGGCGCAGTTTGGTGGTTCGCTGGCGCAGAAAGTGATCGACGCGACAGGTAATCAACATGCGATGAATAACACCGTGAATTTGATTCGTCACGGCGGCACGGTGGTATTTGTCGGCCTGTTTAAAGGTGAGTTGCAGTTCTCCGATCCGGAATTCCATAAAAAAGAAACGACGATGATGGGCAGCCGCAACGCCACGCCGGAAGATTTTGCTAAAGTCGGTCGACTGATGGCGGAAGGAAAAATCACTGCCGACATGATGTTAACCCATCGCTATCCGTTCGCCACGCTGGCAGAAACCTACGAGCGCGATGTGATTAACAATCGTGAGTTGATTAAGGGTGTAATTACTTTCTGATAAGGCGAGATTATTAAAGTTGCCATGCAGCGTCCGGGGAAGTGTTGGGCGCTGTTTTTTTTCTGTTTCTCAATGATGTTTTGTAGGCCGGAGAAGATGTGTAGGTCGCACCTTATGCGACCTACACATCAGTCAGAAATTACCCTTCACGTTCCACAACTTTAATTTTCACCATGCCGATCCCGAGCTTACGCGGCGAGTGTCCGAGGATATTCCCTTCGTTGGTTGAGACAGGTTCCGGCGGCACAATTACCAGTGTGTCGGCATCGGTTGGGTTATCGAAATGCAGTGTGGTGGTGGTCACTTCATTGCCCAGCACAAGAGTTTGTTCTTCATTGCCTACGCGTACCGGAATAGGACGGCTGGCGTTATTGCCGTATGCTTTGGCGGTAATCACCAGGTCAAATTTCTTCGGCAGCGGATGCTTGTACTCGATTTTTACTTCATCGCCCAGCTGCGCGTTGGACCAGCGGCCCCACGACTCTGGACGGGAAATCCCACTAAACTGTTTCACCTCTTCTGGCGCACCGGCGACGTTGAAGATGAAACTGTCGGCTTTGTAGCGAATATCGTTATCAACAATTTTCAGCGTATCGACATTGCCTTTATAACGCGCCATGTCGATGACCGTATCTTTAAATGCCGTTTTGCCCTGCCATGTTGTTTTGTCAACATGCTGAACAATTTGCTGACCGCCAAGCTGCCCTTGCGAGACACACCAGTCGGTGGAGAGTGCCAGTTCCGGAGCCCAGAGTTGTGCCATCTTATAGCAACGGTCAACCCAGACGAAATTGTCGCGTGGAGCGAAATCGGCCAGCTGGAAACGCAGCGGTGCTGAGTATTCGCTTTCCGGCAGCGGTTCCACGCGTTTGTCTGAAACCCGCAACAGCAGCGGCAAACGGAAATGGCTACCCGAGAAGGCAATCATGTTTTTCTGCTGGTCGATGGTGAACTCTTTCATCTCTTTAGGGAATTTCCACAGGCGGATGATATCCGGCTTCCACGCCAATGTTTTCTCTTTGATATTGAGGAAGATTTCCGACATTGACTGCCCGGATAAACTGCTACGACCAAGTCCGAGATAGTTATCGCCACCGAGAATGTCCAGCACCGTCGCGCCGTTATCCATCGTGTTACGCTTCACTGCCAGCGTCTCTTGCTGCGGCTTGTCGCCACGAATGACAAAAAACAGGTTATTGCGATCCTGCTTATTAAGGTATTTCCACGCCGTGTTGTTCATCGCTAAATGGTCAGAAGAGACGACGATGACGGTATCTTTAAACCACGGTGACGCTTTGATTTTGTTGATAAACGCCGCGATATTCTCCTGGCTGCAACTTACCGCGCTGAATGACTGGTTCGGCTTACCGTCAAAATCATATTTTTTGCGGTTACAGGTACGCGAGATAAAACCATCCGGGTGATGGGTATCGACTGTCAGGGTAAACAGTGAGAATCGCTGACCTGAGCGGGAAAGCTCTTCAAACTTTTTCCACGCTTCATCGAGAACGGTATCGTCGTAGAATCCCCAGTCGTTGCGATAGTGCGGGTCGGCCACCACGCTTTTCAGCTCTTCTGAGCCGTATAAGTGGTCGAAGCCATGCGACTTCAGGAACACATCTTTACCGGCAAAACGCAGATTCGCGCCCTGCACGAAATAGTTCTGATAACCCGAGTTTTTCAGGATATCGCCCAGACAGATGTTCTGCGGGAAGAAGCTGGAGACAGAGGCGGAGGCGTTGCCTTCAAAGGGGGCAAACAGCGGTATGCCGCACTGAGAAGCCACCATGCCCGCAATCGTGTAATCCGTTCCTGGCAGCTGCTGCGTGTGGCTGAAATCCAGGCCTTCATTTTTCAACGCGCCCAGTTCAGGCGTGAGATCCGGGAAAGCTTCGTTATCAAAATAGGTCCGCTCGAGACTTTCGCCGTAGATATAAACCAGGTTGAGTTTCGGGTCAGGGATAGTTTTCGACGGCTCTTTATAATAAGCCGCAAAGTCCGGGTCGCCATCGCGTGACTGGGATTTCACCAGTTCCGTTATCTGACGAAATGCCGGGCTGGCGTCCACCGAACCCAGCGCCAGTAAGAGCGCCAGCAGGCTGTAACCAAAATGGTGCGGATGATGGCGACGACGGCGCAGGATCCAGCCCAGCGCACCGAACACCGCTGTCAGCCCCAGCACAATGCCGATACCCGGCAGGATGTATTTGCTGACGCCAGCACCGGTCAGGCTGTTGGTTAAGGTATAGAGAACCGCGTCGTTAATACCATCGCCAGTAAAATAGTCGCTGGCAAACAGGGTGATATTTAAAACGACAAATAGCCCCAGCACCGTTAATGTGGCTGCAAACCACCAGGTGTTACGTCCCGCTTTCCATGCGTAAATCAGCACAGAGGCGAGAAAAAGGGCGAAAGAGAGTAGTTCTGACAACGGGCGATCCTCACTAAACCGGGCCGTTTAGCCAACGTTTAAGCTTTTTGAGAAGCACAATGTAATGGCGTCGCCATATTGCTGCAATTCTAGTGTCAAAAAAATGCGATGTTGTTAGGAATTAGTTTATAAACAGACTTTTTTGATCGCGGTCGCTTCCCGTGTAACAGGGGGAAAACCGTCCAGGAGCAGGGAAAAGGGCAGGAGAGAGCCGCGTCAGCCGGGTAACAGCTAAAACGCGGCGTTTCGCGGTTCAGGAAATGAAGTTCAGCCCCTGCTTTAACACCAGATCGCAGGCTTTGGTTTTCACCTTTTCTGCCAGCGGAGTCGTTCCGATGTTATCCAGATTGAGTTGCTGACCATCTTTGGTTTTCAGCAAACCCTGAATGCCATCCAGATAGTTGGTGTCTTCTTTTTGCTCTTCACTGTTCAGGCCCAGCTTTTCCAGCACCTGGTTCTTGATGTTTTCGGCATCGGTTACCGACGCCAGCTTTTGCTTCGCGCAGTATTGCAGAATGCCTGCGGCGTTGTTCATGTTATCTGCGCTTAAGGCCTGGTTCCCGCTGCTAAGCAAGTTAGTTAATGACGCGAGCGACCAACCGCCTTCCTGTGTCGTGCTGTTTTGGTTGCCAAGTTCGCTGGCGGCGCTGGAGAGCGCATCTTTCCAAGACGCAGCATGCACCCCGGTGGAAATTAATGCGCTGGCGGCAATGGCACAGCACAGAAGATGTTTAACAGTTTTCATCATCATTACTCAAGGTGGAATTGTGTCGCAGTATACCGCCAGAAACGGGGATTAATACTCTTTACCTGTTACCCGGCTACGGTAGCTATCCCAGTTGAAGATCACCCACAAACTGTTACCCAGGCGCATACGGTCCATCACGCGTTCGCCCAGCAACTTGGTCATCTCTTCCATATTACTGTTGGTCAGCATCCCGGTTGGGCGTTTGGAAGAAGAGCGGCGATCGACGATCTGGTTGATGATCACTTTTTCGTATTTCGATTCGGTCTGCACGCCGATCTCATCGATCACCAGCAGATCAACGTTGCTCAGATCGTTAAGCAGTTGTTCTTCACTGGTACCGCTATTCCTGAAGGTATCTTTCATCGCCGACATAATATCGGCCACGGTGATGATCAATACGGATTTACCGCGTAGCAGCAGCTCGTTGCAGATTGCCGCCGCCAGATGGTTTTTGCCGGTTCCTGGCTTACCAGAAAAGATGAAGCTGGCGATGTTGCCGTCAAACTCTTCGACATACTGGCGCGCTTTGCTTAACGCATTCATCTGCCCTTCACACTCAACGCGATAGTTCTCAAAGGAGCAGTTCTGATGCAGTGGACGAATACCGGAGCGGTTAAAGGTGCGCTGCATTTTCATCGCCCGATTTTCACGTTCGAGAGCGGCGGAGCGGATCGCCCCTTGTTCTTTCTGCCAGGCCAGTAGCTCTTCACCCGTTTTGAATGCAGGTTTGATATGGGCAGGCATCATTTTTTGCAGGCGTTGCATCAGGTCGCCAACGTTTTTCATCGTTACCCTCTGAATCCTGGTGGAATTTGGCTGTCAGGTTCGCTGACCGTATTCACATCTCGTTTCGGCAGTCCGCCGTTGCTGGCACGACCGATTTGCAGGCTGCGCGCCAGTTTTTGTTGCCACTGCACATGGTGAAAGACTTTACCTTCCGCCTGCCAGTAGGCAATGAATGAGGCCAGTTCTTCGGTGGTCACCGGCTCTCTTAGCGCCACGCCCCATAGCGCCGCCAGGCGGATAAAGTCGGTATCGGGTTGCCAGTCCGGATACATGGCGAATTTCCCCATGGGGACAGCAATGGGAGCGGCTTGCGGTTCCTGATAGAGTTGATCGTCCAGAGCGACATCGCTTCCCGGACGCGCCAGCTTTTCTTCCAGCGCCAGCAGTTCAGCCAGGCGTGCAGGCGTGACGGCATAAAACGCCGGGGCATTGTTAGCAAATACGGCAACCACACCGCCTTCAGCTTTTGCCAGAACGGTTTGGTGATCGTGTACCAGGGCGTCAATACCAACGACGTCCGGGGTCAAAACTCTGGAAGACATACTGTTTCTCAAATATGGAACGATGAACGAGAAGGGAGATAACTTTTATAGTAACACACGGAGGAGAGGAGGCTGTCTCTCATCCGTGTGCTTAAGCGAGGCAATTTTATACGCGAGGGCGCTTGCGGTACAACCATAATCCAGGAATGGAAAGACCGATGGATAACGCACCAACAATCGATGAAGCTGTAAGAAAGTTGGTTAACAGGGTAATCATCAACGGTTCGCTGTAACCTAACTGGCTGATTTTTACCGCCGAAATCATTGCGGTATAAGCCGATATGCCCGGGAACATAGGGATAACGGCCGCCACGGTAAACACTTTCGGATGCGCCAGATACCAGCGCGACCATTGAATACCAATGGTGCCGACCAGCATAGAAGCCATAAAAGTTGACCACTCAATATTCAGCCCGCTGGTCATTAAGATCATTCGTGAACCATGACCAATCGCGCCAAGCAGCGCACACCAGCGTAACGCCCGAACGGGAACGTTGAACACCATCGCAAAGCCGACCGCAGGAATGGCGGCGAGGATCATATCCTGCGCCAACGCTAACAGAAATTCGATCACACCCATCCGCGTAGCCCCCAAATCGTCAGTGCCATCACTACGCCGACGCAGGTAGCCAGTGTCAGCAGACTGGCGATCGCCCAGCGTGCCAGTCCGGTATTGATGTGGCCTTTAAACATATCGGCGACGGCATTAATCAACGGAAAGCCCGGCACCAGCAGCAGAACGCTGGCGGCCATCGCAATGGTGGGGGTATTGCTGAAAGTGGGGAGTTGCAAAAGCAATCCGGAAATGGTGGTGGCGGCGAAAGCGGTAAGGCAAAAGTTGATTTGTGGATGAAGATGACGTTGTGCCAGCAGCTGGCGGATATACATCGCGGCCGTACTGGCAAAGAAGGTGATGACGGCACCATCCCAGCCACCTTTATTGAGTTTACAGAAACAGGCACAAGAAAGGCCAACCATTAAGGCTACCAGCCATCTTGGGTAACGTAATGGCTGAATTTGGCTAAATCGTTTCTCTACGCCTTTGTAATCCAGCAGATGGTGCTCCGCCAGAATCACAATGTGCTGGACTTCAGTCACCACATGCATATTAATGCCGCGATCTTGATTTTTACGTGTCGATGTCAGGCATTGCCCATCTTTAATGGTTGTCAGCACTATGGCGTTCGAAGAGATAGAACTTTCGACGCTGTCCATCCCCAACGCCCGACCCAGTCGTGAGGAAAGCTCATCAACCAACGCGCTTTCCGCACCATGTTGCAAAAGAAATAATCCACACTGGATACAAAGCCGTGTTACGGCTCGCTGTTGCTCAGTTTGCATAACTCGCCCTTTGTCATAGACGTGCTGCGTATTGTTCAGATAATGAGAATCCATTTGTATCATGAAGCACGGTTGTTTTGCGGTAGGTTAAGATCAAAATTGCGCTGATTAATCCTGGTTATCGGGACAAGCTCGGTGATAAAAAGCGAATTATCTCTCGCCGCAAACAAACTATCACATGAATATTATCACCATAATGAATTTATTGTTTGGCCTTTACGAATCAGGATAATAGATAACTGGGCGCGTTTTTTAATGCCAACAAGTTAAAACAATCAGATTTTATTGAATAAATATTGGTTGTGTGATTTTGCATTTTGCGGGAAGAGGTATCATTGAATTATAAATTAAATGAATGATATTTCTGTTTTTCATTAAGTATTTCTAACAACTTAATGTAGATATTTTAAATGTCTCCAGGCTATTTCACCAGGTTATCATTTGATGCTAACCTTCTGACACATGCAGTGGAGTTGTTGTGCAGCAGGAGTATGCTGATATGAAAGTGAATGCTAAGGATAATTTATTCGCTTAATCTATTAATTTGCTGGAAACATTTAAGGAATGAATATCCTGAATAAACCATCATGATTTTTAGACAGTGGATGTGGAGGAAATATGTTGCCAGGATGCTGCAAAAATGGAATTGTTATCAGTAAAATACCTGTTATGCAAGCAGGGTTAAAAGAGGTGATGAGGACTCACTTCCCTGAATATGAAATAATATCCAGCGCCTCTGCGGAGGACCTTACCTTATTACAATTACGTCGTTCCGGATTAGTCATTGCTGATTTAGCCGGTGAAAGTGAAGATCCACGTTCTGTTTGTGAACATTATTATTCTTTAATCTCACAATATCGGGAAATTCACTGGGTTTTCATGGTGTCACGCTCCTGGTATTCCCAGGCAGTAGAATTGCTCATGTGCCCTACGGCGACGTTATTGTCTGATGTTGAACCCATTGAGAATCTGGTCAAGACCGTACGTTCCGGCAATACGCACGCAGAGCGTATCAGCGCCATGCTGACCTCTCCGGCAATGACTGAAACTCATGATTTTAGCTATCGCTCCGTCATTCTCACTCTTTCAGAGCGCAAGGTACTGCGGCTATTAGGTAAAGGATGGGGCATCAACCAGATAGCTTCGTTGCTTAAGAAAAGTAATAAAACTATCAGCGCCCAAAAAAACAGTGCGATGCGTCGACTGGCAATTCACAGCAACGCTGAAATGTATGCATGGATAAATAGCGCGCAGGGTGCAAGAGAACTTAACTTGCCTTCTGTTTATGGAGATGCCGCAGAATGGAACACAGCCGAATTAAGAAGAGAAATGTCGCACTCATAGAAAAATGCGTCATGAGCAGTATCGGTATTGAGAGTTTATTCAGAAAGTTTGCGGGTAACCCTTATAAGCTCCATACCTATACCAGTCAGGAGTCATTTCAGGATGCCATGTCGCGGATCTCGTTTGCGGCGGTCATTTTTTCTTTTTCTGCCATGAGAAGTGAGCGCAGAGAGGGATTATCTTGCCTGACTGAACTGGCGATTAAGTTTCCGCGTACCCGGCGTTTAGTTATTGCGGATGATGATATTGAAGCTCGGCTGATTGGTTCATTGTCGCCATCACCGCTGGACGGTGTATTAAGTAAAGCGTCAACGCTGGAGATTTTTCATCAGGAACTCTTTTTGTCATTAAATGGTGTACGTCAGGCGACCGACCGACTGAACAATCAGTGGTACATTAACCAAAGCCGGACGTTAAGCCCGACGGAGAGAGAAATATTGCGCTTTATGTCGCGTGGCTACTCAATGACACAAATTGCCGAGCAGCTTAAACGCAATATCAAAACGATCCGTGCACATAAATTTAATGTGATGTCGAAACTGGGCGTCAGTTCTGATGCAGGGTTGTTGGAGGCCGCAGATATTCTGTTATGTATGCGGCATTGCGAAGCAAGTAATGTGTTGCATCCCTATTAATCCGCATGATGCCGGGTTTACTTCCCCGGCAGTGCTTTCATTTCAGCGTACAATCGCCACATTGCTGCACATCCGGTAAGCGATAACGCTGGCAGCAGGTTCGGCGCACCAGCAGGCCATCGCGCAGCACGACGGTACGCCAGAGTGGATTATCTTCACCGTTCGTGAGCGTTTTCTCAAAAAAGAGGGCATGGCGCAGCGATTCAACCGTCGCCTCGCCGAGCAGTTGCTTCATCTCAGTGAGATACCAGTTGATCAAATAACCGGTATTACTCCAGATAAGTTTGCCGTTGATCTCTCCGGTCGCTTCTAGTGCCTGCACAACCGGAACCAGCGCCTGGCTGATTAACGTTTCCATTCGCTGCTGCGGCGAATGTGGTGTTGCGTTTTTATCTTCACACACATCGACCCAGAAACAGGCGACGCGTCCGGTTTCGTGAAACTCAGAATGGAAATGTTCCGGCGACACATCTAATGCCTTTTCCTGCGTCAGTAGCGCCAGCATTAATGGTGGCACCATCAGGCCGATATACCATTGTGCCCATAGTGAGATCAGCGGTTTGTTCTCGCGGATCATCGTTGGTTGGTTGCGATAGATATGATCGGAATAGACCGCGAGTAGAGAACTTAGCGCATTCGGTGATGACCATTGCGCCAGCGTCATGGCGTTAAGCGGAGCGGGTTCATCCAGGCGGATAAACTCGAGCAAATGTTCACGATGTTTGGCGATCGTCGCACGTACGGCTTGTGCAAGCCCAGCATCCTGCGGCTGGAGATGCGTTCGCCAGATGATATCTTCATAGAGCGGTGCGGAACGATAGGCCATAATCGGGATAGTAATCTAAATGATAATGATTGCTAATCCTAGCGATAGGTTTACCCGATAGCAAGGGATTTCTCTGGCTTGCAAATGATAAAAATTATCATATGATATTGGTTATCATTATCAATGAAAGAGATGAAACTATGTTGCAACGTACGCTGGGCAGTGGCTGGGGAGTGTTGCTGCCGGGATTGCTGATTGCAGGGCTGATGTATGCGGATTTATCGCCGGATCAGTGGCGGATTGTCATTCTGATGGGATTAGTATTGACGCCGGTGATGCTGTATCACAAACAGTTACGGCATTACGTTTTGCTACCATCGTGCCTGGCGCTTATTGCTGCCATCATGCTGATGATAATGAATTTGAATCAGGGATGAAAAATCAAGGAAGAAACAAGAAAGGAAGTAAAGATAATTGGTGCGAGGGGGGGGACTTGAACCCCCACGTCCGTAAGGACACTAACACCTGAAGCTAGCGCGTCTACCAATTCCGCCACCTTCGCACAGTCATCTTACTTTTTTTGATATCGCCTCGTTTGGTGCGAGGGGGGGGACTTGAACCCCCACGTCCGTAAGAACACTAACACCTGAAGCTAGCGCGTCTACCAATTCCGCCACCTTCGCCCAGTGCGAGCAATATCAACGTGGTTTTTGGTGCGAGGGGGGGGACTTGAACCCCCACGTCCGTAAGGACACTAACACCTGAAGCTAGCGCGTCTACCAATTCCGCCACCTTCGCATACCATCAATTCTTAAAAAGAATTGCTACCACGGAGGCGCATTCTAGTGGTTTTCAGCTTTTCGTCAATAGTTAATTATCGCCGGAGGTGTAATTGCTGGAAAAATGTCCATCAGGAAACTAGCGTGCAGGTTTGGTAGGCATGCGGGGGCAGATGCCAGATGCGACGCTGGCGCGTCTTATCTGGCCTACGAAGGGCTAACGTGCAGGTTTTGTAGGTCGGATAAGGCGTTCACGCCGCATCCGACACGGTATTCGGCGAGATAATTAACCTTTCTTCGCCTGGCGGGTCATAATGGCGCGATACACCTTGAAACGCCCGGTTTGCGCAATCACTTCATGGAAGCCAAATGTCTCATCCAGCACGTCCGGGTAAGGCAGGAAGGCGTTCGCTACAATTCGCAGCTCGCCGCCGCTATTAAGATGACGCACCGCGCCGCGAATCAGCGTTTGCGCCGCATCCAGGCTGGTTTGCATCCCATCGTGGAACGGCGGGTTGGAGATGATCATATCAAAACGACCTTTCACCTCGGAAAAGACGTTGCTGGCAAAGACTTCACCTTCAACACCGTTGGCCGCAAGTGTTGCGCGGCTGGCTTCTACCGCTGGCGCAGAGACATCGCACAAGGTGAGACGAATTTTCGGCGAATGGCGCGCAAAGGCAACTGAAAGCACACCCGCGCCACAGCCGACATCCAGCACTTTACCTTTCGTGTGCGGGGTTAACGTCGAGAGCATCAACTGGCTACCGACATCCAGACCGTCGCGGCTAAACACGCCAGGCAGCGTTTTGACCGTCAGGCCATCGACGCTGTATTCGCCCCAGAATTTATCGGCATCAAATACCGGCTGTTTTTCCAGACGACCAAAATAGAGGCCACAGCGACGAGCGCTGTCGACTTTATTCAACGGCGCATAATCTGCCAGCATCTGCTCGGCGCTGCGCACGCCGCTGCGGTTCTCGCCAACGACAAAAATATCTGTCCCCACTGGCAGCAGAGAAAGTAAATTCATCAACTGGAACTGGGCTTCCGGTTTGTTCTTCGGCCAGTAGTAAATCAGCGTATCGCAATCTGCGACGTCATCCGCCGTGGCGACCAGACTGAAACGGGCGTTATCCCCCATCTGGCGGCTTAATACCTGCCAGTGGTGGAATTGCTGGGTATGAGCACGGCTGGCCGCGGTATCTAAACGCGCGGGCAGGTCATCCTGTAAGTCTCCGGCAAACAGAATACGGCTTTGTTCGAAATCATCACTGTGACGCAGCAAGACTTCACTTGCCGGGGTAAATGCAGACATGGAATGCTCCTCAATTGATACTGGCGGCGATTATAGCCATATGTTGGCGCGGTATCGACGAATTTGCTATATTTGCGCCCCTGACAACAGGAGCGATTCGCTATGACATCCCGACGAGACTGGCAGTTACAGCAACTGGGCATTACCCAGTGGTCGCTGCGTCGCCCTGGCGCGTTGCAGGGGGAGATTGCCATTGCGATCCCGGCACACGTCCGTCTGGTGATGGTGGCAAACGATCTTCCCGCCCTGACCGATCCTTTAGTGAGCGATGTTCTGCGCGCATTAACCGTCAGCCCCGATCAAGTGCTGCAACTGACGCCAGAAAAAATCGCGATGCTGCCGCAAGGCAGTCGCTGCAACAGCTGGCGGTTGGGTACTGACGAACCGCTATCACTGGAAGGCGCTCAGGTGGCATCACCGGCGCTCACCGAATTACGGGCAAACCCAACGGCACGCGCCGCGTTATGGCAACAAATTTGCACATATGAACACGATTTCTTCCCTCGAAACGACTGATTTACCAGCGGCTTACCACATTGAACAACGCGCCCACGCCTTTCCGTGGAGTGAAAAAACCTTTGCCAGCAACCAGGGCGAGCGTTATCTCAACTTTCAGTTAACGCAAAACGGCAAAATGGCGGCGTTTGCGATTACGCAAGTGGTGCTGGATGAAGCTACATTGTTCAATATTGCGGTCGATCCTGACTATCAGCGTCAGGGATTGGGAAGGGCGCTGCTGGAACATCTGATCGACGAACTGGAAAAACGCGGCGTGGCGACTCTCTGGCTGGAAGTCCGTGCCTCAAACGCTGCCGCCATTGCCCTGTACGAAAGTTTAGGCTTTAACGAGGCGACGATTCGCCGCAATTACTACCCCACCACGGACGGTCGCGAAGACGCCATCATCATGGCGTTGCCAATCAGTATGTAAGACAAGGTGGAATAATGAAGTGGGACTGGATTTTCTTTGATGCCGATGAAACGCTGTTTACCTTTGACTCATTCACCGGCCTGCAGCGGATGTTTCTTGATTACAGCGTCACCTTTACCGCTGAAGATTTTCAGGACTATCAGGCCGTTAACAAGCCACTGTGGGTGGATTATCAAAACGGCGCGATCACTTCATTACAGCTTCAGCACGGGCGTTTCGAGAGCTGGGCCGAACGGCTGAAAGTTGAAGCAGGCTTGCTTAACGATGCCTTTATTAATGCGATGGCGGAAATCTGTACGCCGTTGCCGGGCGCGGTTTCTCTGCTTAACGCCATTCGTGGCAACGCTAAAATCGGCATCATCACCAACGGTTTTAGCGCCTTGCAGCAAGTGCGTCTGGAACGCACGGGCCTGCGTGATTACTTCGATTTGCTGGTGATTTCCGAAGAAGTTGGCGTTGCCAAACCGAATAAGAAAATTTTCGATTATGCGCTGGAACAGGCGGGCAATCCTGACCGTTCACGCGTGCTGATGGTTGGCGACACTGCCGAGTCCGATATTCTCGGTGGCATCAACGCCGGGCTGGCGACCTGCTGGCTGAATGCGCACCATCGCGAGCAACCAGAAGGCATCGCGCCCACCTGGACCGTTTCATCGTTGCACGAACTGGAGCAGCTCCTGTGTAAACACTGATTGCCTCCCCCCCGTTGATGGGTAAAATAGCCGCAATTTTTCGTTTTCAACAAGCGCGGCGCGATGCCGCTTACTCAAGAAGAAAGAATTATGACGTTGTCTCCTTATTTGCAAGAGGTGGCGAAGCGCCGCACTTTTGCCATTATTTCTCACCCCAATAATTAACCCCAAATTAAAGCTCTTTTACTCTTTCAAAATCCTTTCAGTTAATTGAGGTTGAGCTATATAAATCATTTAAATACATTTAGTTATGTGGCTTCTTTAATTGAAAGTTCTTTCATGTAACTTTAAATCGATCAGCTTGCTTTCATCAAAAATCTGTACATATGCTTGTACATAATGTACAAAGCAGCAGAGGTGTTTTGCGATTTGTACAAGGTGAGTAATGGCGCTGTCTGATGCGTGGTTGCGTTCAGTCGTTGGAAAGGAACGTGATAAGGTTTTGGTTAAATCCGATCGTGATGGTCTGTCTGTCAGAGTATCACCGAAAGGTCGCGTAGTGTTCCAATATCGTTATCAATGGGCAGGGAAAGGTGAGCGCCTTGATATCGGAACTTACCCGGCAACTGGATTAAAAGAGGCCAGAGAAGAAGTTATCCGTCTCCGTGGTGAACTCGAGTCAAACCGCAATCCACGATTAGTCAAGCAGGCTGAAAAACGAAAAGCTACTGAAGCCATGACGGTAGAGTCTGTGATCCGTGCCTGGTATGAAGCATATTGTGTAAAAAATAAAAAAGGTTCTGAACAGATACTCCGCTCGTTTGAGCTGCACCTGTTCTCTAAAATCGGGAATATCCCTCACGATGCAGCTACATTGCATGATTGGTTAGAAGTCCTGGAGCCTCTTAGCACCAAGACTCCAGCAATAGTAGACCGATTGCTAATTAACGCAAAGCAGGCTCATGTCTGGGCGTATAAGAGAAAGCTCATTGAAACTCGCCCACTGTCGGATATCACGGGTAAAGATATGGATATCCGTAAAGGTCAGAAAAAACGGTTTCTGACACATGATGAAATTAACATCCTTTATGCTGCGATCGATGGTTCTCGAATGGTTCCTAAATACCGAGCCTTCATTAAACTATTGCTGCATTTTGGTTGCCGTAGTTCAGAGCTAATTACTGCTAGGGTGGATGATTTTGATTTCATAGATAAGGTATGGACTGTACCACCAGAACGACATAAGACTGGGGACATAACAGGCGAACCGCTAAAGCGGCCCATTATTGAACCGGTTGAAGAGCTTATAAAATACGTTATCTCTATGAACAACGGTTCCGATATGCTTTTTACTAAGGAAGGAAGCAGGGAGCCAGTTGGTCGGACATCATTGCAGTCGCTGCCTTACAATTTAATGCAGTTCGCATGGCGACGTTTGGGGTATCAATTTCCTCATTGGTCTCTTCATGATTTGAGACGAACAGCACGAACAAACTTTTCTGATCTTACTGCTCCTCATATTGCTGAAATAATGCTTGGTCATAAACTGCCAGGTGTATGGCAAGTTTATGATAAGAGCGATTATCTAGAAGAACAGCGTAAAGCTTACTGGGCATGGTGGGAGAGGGTTGAATCGATCGTTACTTGTACTGACTTAATCTCCAACGGACAGTTTGCGTAGCCAGAGCGTAATCATATCTGCCAGTCCGCTGCGGATACCTTGTGTACTGGGTTTTTAGCCAGACTACGTTAACCGGTAGCTTCAGTATTTGGGGTGTCGGCAGGAGTTTGATGGTTTATTGGGTTACTGTGGGACTAAGGATGTAGGGATGCCAATCGATGAATTATGAAAAATATCATAGCACAAACAGAAGTAAGGGTTTGCGAACCTTCTGCTACTTAATTTATTATGTGCAGGTGATTTTTAATGTGATGAAGTGTTTTATGACTCGCGGAAACTTTGATTTTATAAACTCTAACGTGGTTTTCTCAGAAGCCGATAAGTCATTGTGGATTGATCTCATTAACACCGATTGTATTTGGTATGATATGATAATTAATCCTCCTGATGATATAAGAACAAATAAGATAATAAAGAACTATCTCAGAATTATGGAAAAATATACGAGGGAAAGCTGTGAAAAGAGATTTATTTATTTCTTAGGTTCAAGAAAAAAAGTGAGGTTTTCAACCAAGAAACAGCCTAGGTATAACCCATTCACAAAAAATATAGTATTCACTCTGTTGATTGGCAAAGAAGAGCGAAAGCTTCGGATAAAATATTCCTTTTGCACGTTTACGCAGAATGGGGTAGTGAAGGTAACTCCAAATGTTAGAGTAACTGAGAAGTTTCTCTACATTGAATATGAAAATGGCAATTTATGTGTGATGTCAGTTCATGATTTCGTAAACGGACATTATATTGATTTAGGAATTCATACAGAAGTGCATTACGTAGGATATACACGTCATCCGCATCGGCGCCCTGTTGATTTTATTCACCGTGGCTTATCAAAGATGCTGTATAGCGTTTCAAATGACGATAATGATTTTTTTGTTTGTTTTAGTATATTTAATCCAAGGATTATATCTCTGAATAATAAATGTAATGTGGTCTTTAATATTTCAAATTCTCTACTGGATGAAATTGATGTTGATAATGAGGGGAGAATTATTGAAAACTGCTTAATACGTTACTTTGATCCTAAGCTTCAAGATGATGACAAGGAAAGTAAAAGGTCAGATTTAAATAAAATGTTTATGGACCTAGTGGAAAATAAAAAAATTAAAAAAATATACGTTAATTTTCAATATGAAAGGAATAATGAGTATTTCTGCTTTTACTCTAAAGTTGTTCCGCCGAAATTTCATCATTTCTTTGTGTTGGATTTTTCTGATGGCAAGATAAATATTGATAGAGACCAGGATATGATGACTCAGATGGCATTGTGCATGGGGTATTATAATTATTAATATTTCGCCTGATGCCAACTCAAAATCTTTTTTGTCGCATCCATTGTGGATTAATATTCAGAGGTAAGGGGTATCTGCGGAATTTATATTTTGCAGGATGAGCATACAATACATGATATAACATCTGTTTTTGGCACAGAGCATATAGTCAGATTATGTTTAGTTCTGTGCCATAGATGGATATTATCTCACCTCTTGGCTAACTCTCATTACTCAATAACTCCAGCAAATCTGTATATTTTGCGTGATGCCCATTTATTTGGGCAGGATTTAATATCAGGATCTGGAAAATCTGGCCTGTATTTCTGGCCTGTCCTCCTGTTTACGCTGTTCCAGCGAAGCACCGTCGATATTGAAACGCCACAGAATTCGGCGACTTGTTTTGTTGTCATTAAGTTGCTCATTGCTACCCCTCCAGCGGTTGTTCAGTTGAAAGACTCATGCGCATGTGCGTAACTCCGATAACTCGTTAAAGCGTTCCATAAACATCCCGTAGGCATGGCCTGGCGACAGTGGAATAACTTTGAACATCTCTGTGGCAGAGATGCCTTCCAGTACTGGCCAGAAAGAGCCATCATCAAGCCCGAGATCGCGGCGTTCGGTTGCCAGCATGATGAGATCGGCATATTTCACGGGTGTACTCATAACCGGGGGTAACCCGTATTTCTCACGGATTACTGTGTCTATTTTTTCTTCCATCCGTTTATAGTCAGGAAGAAAGCGTTTCAGTGGTGCGGGGATGTCCTGGCAATACGCTTCTGTTGCATCATGCATTAACGCTTCAAAAGCAAATTCCTGCGGTACCAGCTGGCTGCAAAGCACCGCATGTTGGGCGACGCTGTAGAAGTGTGAAAGATGACCGGCAAAGCGACAGATATTTGAAAGGGAAACCGCGATATCGTTAATATCGATGTCGTCTTTATTTATCCTGTCATAATAAAAATGCTTCCCGGAAAAAGTTTTAATAAATGACATTTTGTTCTCCACGTATATGCGTTGCACTGTGCTGAATTCTGGTAAAAGGAAGCCCTCACCATCTGGCGATTATTGGGTAAATTATGTTTACATAAATGCCCCCGCAGGGGCATTTGCAGTAATGAAATCAGGCGGTGAAAGTACCAATAAAGGTTTCTACTTTGCTGTCTTTGAATTTCTCAACAAGCAGATCACGAAATTCGTTAGCCATTTCTTCCTGCACTGCTTCCAGCTGAATAATGCGCAGAACCAGTACAGGGCGATCACCAGTGATAATGCTGAGGCGTAATTTAAACGGACGTTCTTTCAGGCCTTCAAACGGAACGCATTTAAACTCAAATGCTACTGGCATAATGTCTTTGGTTTTCGCTTCGACAGACTCCATCAAAGAGCGTTTGCCGCTGAAGTCATTATCTTCAAAATCAGCGGTCTGGTTTGCTTCAATCGTGATTTTACGGACTGCCGCAGCCGCTTTTGTTGCCTTAATAGCGTCACCATTAGCATCAAAGCCCACAAGATAGTCGGCCCAGTCTTCAATCCATTCTGCCAGTGACTTCTGGGAGTTACGCTCGCCGTTAACAGACAACAGAGCAGAGAACGGTGCTGTCTTTTTCAGTTTGAGTGTGGCGGTGTTATCTGCGTGACCTGGTTCACCAATAGTACCCAGGTTAAGCACACTGACGGCACGCATATTATCGGCATCGATAAAGCAGCGGGTGCCTTCATCTGCAAGATCTTTAGAATAACGGGTAAAGTCATCGATGCTGGCAGTGGAAAGCGCACCACGGAAACGGAAGCGATTTAAATTAAATTTTTCCAGATCATGAATGCGGAAATTCTCAGGCAATGCCACAGCATCGGCACCAATCTTACTGATAATTTCATTAACACCCTGAGCAGAAATAAGGGCATGGATTTGATTAATTGCGGTTGCGTCTAAGTTCTGAGACATAATAAGTCCTCACTATATTAAGATATTCAGTGATGAGATAAATAATCAGTTAATTAAGAACGATATTAATGACCTGCTGCGCGGAGTTTTCCGTCAGGTTCACCGGCAAGAGTCAGTAATTGTCCCTGGTCTTCCTGCAGAATAGTCAGGCGACCACCTCGATTGACATACATCGGCGTTTCGGTGGTGTCTTCTTCGGAGATTTTCCCGCGGTTAGTCGGGCGAACATATGAGAGTTTGTGTTTGATTTTCACACGGTTCTCATCAAACGGTTCGATGTCCAGATTGACCGAGACTTTACCTTTGTTTTTCGTGTTCATCACACCGGAAGCGACTTCACTGAGAACTGCGCCGAGTTTGGTTTCAAATACGCCGCCGTCCAGTTCTACGATAAATACCTGCACATCAGTACTGCGTACGCTAGCCATTTTGCTGCTCCTCATCATACCGACCCTGCAAGGTCGGTTGGTTTCTCCACAAAACAGAGAAGAACACCTGCGGTGACAGCCGCCCGGATGGATTGGGTTATGAGCCCGTCGTCCGGTGATGCTCTTCTCTGTTTTGTAAAAAGAGCGGTACCAGCCGGAAGCAAGGGTACAAACTGGTACCGCCAAAGCAGTGGCTGTTGTGGTGGGGTTGTCACTCAGGCGTATGGTCAACCTGACAATCCGGTGTCCTCAACGGGGAAAGAGTAACCCCGCCATACTTACCGCCGCGCCATTTCGCGGATTACCACAACGCTGAGAGCACTTAGCCAGTTACGGCACCACACTTTGTCGCGGTTCCATAAATGCCCTCATCGTTGCACCCTGGTCTCTTCCCAGGCGTCAAACCGGATCGCCACGCTGGTTAGGCGTCTTATCAGCATCATCATTGACTTGCACATTCCGGCTACCTGGTTTGTTTGCCCGAGCAAGGAGTGGATTGTCCCCTTTAACGTCACCAGACCGCTAACGACGCATGTGCCATACGCCGTGTTACAACCAAATTTTGTTAGTACCTTGTTTGTATGTCTGGAAAGAAAGATAAAATGAAGTTGCGCATTATGCAAGTGTTTTTATTGCGAGATATGCAATTTGGTGGGTAATGAAAAGCCACCTTCTGGTGGCTAATTGATGTTGAGGTAGGGGTTAATTGTGTCGCTTAAGGGTTTGTGACTGACTGATTAAGACCTTTCCAAAGACCATAAACCGATGTTCGTTTTCGCTGGTAATTCCCCATTCGCGGTAAATCTGATTATCAGAAATTACCAGCAGTTTATCAGGTATCATTTGCAGTCGTTTGACGTAAATTTTATCATCAAAACCAAATACATATATACCATCCCCATCAAACTGATTGATACTGATATCAACGAAGATGAGATCTCCTGGCTCAATGGTTGGACACATACTGTCCCCACGAACGTTGATAACTTTAATGTGATTGGCTGGCCGTCCGCCAAACATCGATACAGCATTATCAGTTCTGTATTCAATGGCATGAATCACATCAATGACATCACCGCCCTGGATAAGGCCATTTCCCGCACTGGCACTGACATCCAGCATTTCAATACGGAATACATCCTTCACCTGCGCAACATCCTCACCAATACTGTTTTTACATACAGTATTACTTTTGACGTCTGAGGTAAAGAGATCAGCGATATCAACACCTAAGCTCCTGGCAATATTACTCAGGGCTTGTTCAGTGAATTGTTTCTGCTTACCTGTTTCCAGGCGTGAGATATTCGCCGCATCCACTCCTATTGCTTCAGCGAGATCGGCGATTTTCATGTTCTTCGCCTGGCGAAGTTGTCTGACTCGGTTTCCTATGTTCATGCGTTTATTACATTTCTTTATTGCGCGTTAAGCAAATCAACTTGCGCAAAATATTTGCGTGAAATAATATGCTCATCACGCAATATGTGGAGGTTATATGCAATCACCATTACGGAATGTGCGTAAGGCGCACGGATTTACTTTGCAGCATGTTGCTGCGGGCGTTCAGGTCAATCCAGCGACGCTGAGTCGTATTGAAAGACTGGAACAAATTCCATCTATCGATCTTGCAGAACGTCTGGCCAATTTTTTTAAGGGTGAAATCAGCGAAATGCAGATTCTTTATCCGGCACGTTTTCAATCTAGCCAAAACCAGAATGGGTTTAAACCACAGGAACAGGAGGTAAGCCGTGGGTAATCATCACTGGAAAGTGGAAAAACAGCCTGAGTGGTACGTGAAAGCTGTCAGAAAAACTATCGCGGCGTTGC
>OAUP01000187.1_pt1 | contig 38887 bp, 34 predicted proteins | sample 1476301 | NCBI WGS metagenome assembly OAUP01 (sample SAMEA2580055, study PRJEB22360) | human gut metagenome | biome: human gut; feature: human-associated habitat; material: faeces | place: Denmark | collected 2008/2010 | reverse complement strand
TTCCACCTTCCAGACGCTTGTAGTACAGGAGAAAGCCATCACCATCCCAACGCAGTATTTTTACACTCTGTCGGTTTTTGCCAAAGAATAAAAATATATCTCCGGAAATGGGGGAAAGCTCCTTCATTTGAGAGCGTATGATTTTGAATAAACCGTCAATGCCAAGGTTCATACGGACAAAGCCCTGGTACAGATAGTAGCGATTGGCTGATGTTAGAGAATACATGGATCCCCCTCCTTTCTTTCGTAATCGCATAACATTTTAATAATACCCCCGGGAGTGGCCCGTTTGACCGAAATGGTCGTTCCGCTGTTAAAGGTGATTGTGATCCCGGAAAGACTAAACTCTTCTTCCGACAACATGACGGGGGCTATTTGAGTGAACGAAGGAGAGGAAGTTGTCGGTCGGGAGGGTTCAACGCCGCCATAATAATCACGGACCACATCTGCCTTGGCTTGTTTAACGCTATAACCCCGTCTGGACATCCAGGAACTCATACCTCCAAGAGTGGTATGCTGATCGCGGCAAACATCGGCTAAAGAACAATTGTAGTCTACTTTCAAACTTCAAGGAAATGTTTCCAAGTTTTTCCAAATCGATTTTCTGCTAAATCCATAATGATTCATTTTTATATATGGCAAAAATATAAGAATGAAAAATGGGCGGCAAGATAGAATCGCGGAAACGCTTACTCCAATTTCGTATTTTTTATATGTATGTATTTGTTTATCAGTGGCTATAGTATTTGATATTTTAGAAACTAAAAGATTGAGGGTATCTGTATAAAGCAATAATTATCTATGATTTAGATAGATTTTATAGTGAAAAGTTCCCCAATTACATAGAGGGGCGTAAATTTGTCCCCCGTATGTGGCTTGGGGGACAAAAATATTGAAAAAATAGGCATAACAAAAGAAAATATCTTTCCTAAAACTATTATTTTGCCATATTTAAGTCGTTTTTAGTCAGCATTTTAGATTTTTTATAATTGTAACTATATGATAACTATATAGTTAGGTTACTTCCCGATGCAGCATATTATGCTAATTGATTATCAATAGTTTATGATTTAAAAGATAGAAGCCTCGAAAATTTACTTGTTTTTTCGCCGAAAATCGAAGATTTAACACTTTTCTTCGTTACCAATCTCAAAACAGAGGGAAAATGGAGAAAATCGCTCTCTTTCGCCCCGAAACCTCCGCTTCGCAAAGATAAGGCATATCGGGGATAATTTCGCCGATTCGGGCTGCAAAATCGGAGATGGATTTACGGATTTTTGGGTGGGATTTTGTGGTTTGATAAGGGGAGTCTTGCTTTGTTTTTGGGTTGGGGTGTCGAATTCTTTTGCAGCCAAAAGAGAAAGTCGGCAGATATGGTTCAGTATGGCTTTGGAGAAGCCATCTCTTTTTCTCCCTCTGTTAGCTTTACTTTAATGCACGTATATATGAATACGGAGATAAAGTAAAGTTGGTTTCGGTAATTTATGCTGTGATTCGCTTGAAAAAATGTCGTGTAATAGGGATGATTCGTTGGAAAAAGTGTGACTAAATTCGATTTATTCACTTGAAAAAGTGTATTTAACCTTGGTTTATTCGCTCGAAAAAGTGTAATTTTGTAGCGGAAAGAATAAGATTGCGCTATGCTTAAAAGGAAAATAGAAACATATTTAGCTAATTGGAAAGAGGCCGAGGGCAGAAAGCCCCTTGTGATAAAAGGTATTCGCCAGTGCGGGAAGACATATATTGTCCAGAAATTCGCAAGGGAGAATTATGAAAGTGTGGTCTATATGAACTTCATTCTTGAACCTGACAAGAAGTCTGCCTTTACTGGCAATATAGATGTCGATACCATCATTCTCAACCTCTCTGCTTTGATTCAAGGCAGTCGGTTCATTGAAGGGAAAACCTGCATTATCCTTGACGAGATTCAGGAATGTAAGGAAGCAAGGACAGCCTTGAAGTCATTTCATATAGACGGACGTTTTGATGTTATTGCCACAGGTTCTCTTTTAGGAGTGAAAGGCTATGGTCAAAGCAAGAAAAAAAAAGAGGATGTCGGGCAAGATTCTGTTCCTGTCGGATATGAAACCGTAATTGATATGTACCCATTGGATTTTGAGGAATTTCTATGGGCAAACGGAATCGGTGAGGCTGTTATCGATTCTGTCAAATCATGTTTTGAGAACGAAAAGGCTGTTCCCGATGGGATTCACAAGGCGATGATGGAGCTGCTATACAGATATGTTATTGTAGGAGGGCTGCCGGAAGTGGTGAATTGCTTCCTTGAAACCAAGAATATCGAACTCATATATAAGAAGCAGCGTAATCTTATTGCCGAATACGAAGAGGATATGGTTAAATATGCAGATGATGCGGACAAACCTAATATCCGTGAATGTTTTGAATCCATTCCGAAGCAATTAGCCAAGGAGAATAAGAAATTCCAATATTCCATAGTCAAAAAGGGAGGAAGGTCTTCTCAATACATCGGTAGCATTCAATGGTTGGAGGATGCCGGAATAGTCCGTAGGTGCTATAACACGCAGATTACGGAACTGCCGTTGGAGGGCAATTCCATCAAAGATTGTTTCAAAGTGTACACTACTGACATAGGTGTCCTTGTAGCAATGCTCGACTATGGCACTCAGGCTGATATATTGAAGGGGAATCTTCTTGGATATAAGGGAGCTATCTTTGAGAACCTCATGGCGGATTTCCTGTGTAAGTCCGGACAGAAGCTATACTATTTCCATAAGGACAGTGGGCTTGAACTGGACTTCTTGGTAAGGTTCAAAGGCGAATGCGTCATCCTTGAAGTCAAGGCTAAGACCGGTAAGGCAAAAAGTATGGCTACCATTCTTAAAAATAAGGATGTGTATCATGTCAAGAATGCAATCAAGTTGGGGCAATATAATGTAGGACGTGAGGGAGATATACTTACCATTCCGTTGTATATGGGATTCCTTGTCGAAGACAGGCTTGCGGACGTTATCATTCCTGATGTTGATGTGAGTCTGTTGACTACTATTTAAAAATTTTGATTATGGCAAAACAGATATTAGTTGGAATTGAAGAACAGAATTTGAATGAGGTGGCTCACTATCTGGTGATATACTTCCCATACAATGAGGAAATGTGTAGCTATACAGATGATTGGCTTGGTGAGCTATATGAAAACAAGTATCCTTTGGTTTCTAAAGGGATGTGGTCTGGCATAATTGACTTGAAAGTTCATAAACTTCTTGATTGGAAACTAGAATATGGAACTTTATATCTTCAAGCTAAGGTATGTGATAGCGGAACCTATTTCTTGCTTGATAAAGATAAAAAGGTAATATGTAAAATTACTGATTATGTACCTAATGGCTTAATTCCGGAGGCGGATGATTGTGGGGATTATATCCGTTTAAGAATCAAACATGACGGTATGATAGAAAATTGGATGGAGAAGCTAGGCTTTTCCGACTTTATTAAAGATGCTGATGCTGTTAAGAAAATTGATACGAGCATTGAAGAAGAACCAATACTCGACACTAAAGTAGAGTTCACTTATAGCCATCTTATGGCAAAACTGCTTAGTCTTCCGAAATACCTACAATTGGAAATAGGGAAGGCACTGATAGCAAATGCATCAGAAGGTTTTGAGGAAGAGGATGATGAAGATTCTCTCTAATCAGATGGAAGATTAAGAATGATATACAGCTGCAATAATTTGATTATTAAAAGTATAATTCTATGGATATATTAAGTCTCACCAAAGTAACATCATCGTTCATCCTAACTTTAATAGAAAGAGACGATGGACAAAAGAAACAAATTTTGGAGACGCCAACAAATGGCTCGTGTGTTTAAGGCTCGCATGATTCTTTATGCCGCTTATGGTCATTGCATCATTCGTGAGGATGGAAGCTATTATGAGCATCCCCGTTGGTTTGAATTGGCAAAAGAGAAATGGGCACAAGTTTACAAAACAACAGGTACTCCGTGTAGCTGTTGGATGTGCAGGGGATTCGAATATGACCGCAAGGAGTATAAGAAAGAGACTCGGCGGATTATTCGGGAATCAATGGAGTGAGCTAAATGATAAGGAACTGAATCTGTGTATTAATTGCATAGGTTCAGTTTTTATTATGCGGCATATAGGCAAAAGGTTACGTGGATTTTTTCAGAAAGCGATGTGTGATATGGAATTTATTTGCTAATTTTGCGCTGAGTTTGAAACGATATAAAAACTAATAATGCAAAGAAATAGCATGAACATATTATCGAAGGTCACAATTTGGGGTAACAAACGCCCTGAATCTGTACTGTGTGTTCATGTCTTTGGCATTGAACCTTGTATTATAAATACTTTCCAACGAAGAACATAGCATGGTGTAGTTTATTCTACCCCTGATTGAAAATATAAACTGAATAGTTGGAGAGTCTTTACCGAACTTTCCAACTATTTTGTTTTTATACCCATTTGTGACAGTTATCTTACGATGCTTTTCTGTCATTTCCGTCTGATGGGTGATTGACAAACAGATTATTAACGTGCAGTGATGCACATAAATTGAGAAGAAATGAATTATAAATTTGATGGCAGTAAAGTATTTTTTACATCTGATACCCACTTTTATCACGGAAATATCATTCGTTTCTGCAACAGACCTTTTGAGGATGTGGAAATGATGAATGAAACGATTATCTCCAATTGGAATAATACAGTTGGCTTGGATGATACTGTTTTTCACTTGGGTGATTTCTGTCTGGGCGGTTCAGCTGAATGGACTAAAATTCTTGATAGATTGAATGGCAAGATATATCTGATTCTCGGCAACCATGATTTAAAGAACTTGAGGCAGGGGTATGTCGATAGGTTTGAGCATGTGACCATGCAGATGCATATAGAAGTGGATAAACAGAAGATATATTTGAATCACTATCCGTTTCTGTGCTTTGATGGCGGCTATAAAGATGTATGGCAACTGTTCGGCCATGTGCATACGAGGAAGAATAACACTGGAATTGATGCAGCCCGGCTTCAGTATCTTTATCCTACACAATATGACGTAGGTGTTGACAATAATGATTTCACTCCTATTTCATTTGCACAAGTGAAAACAATCATTGAAAAACAGGTTGAACAATCAAAAATGTAAGAGTGATGAAGATACAATATATGAGTGATTTACATCTGGAGTTCGGGGAGAACAGCAGATATTTAAAACATAATGAATTGCCAGTTACCGGGGACGTGCTGGCTTTGGCTGGAGATATATTCTATCTAAGGGATAGGATTGCTCCTATGATGAAATTTTGGAAATGGGCTTCGGATAATTACAGGCAGGTTCTGATTGTTCCCGGCAATCACGAATACTATAATTATTCAGACGTGATGGAACGAGGACTACAATGGAGGTGGATGTTCCGGAAGAATGTAGGGTACTATCAGAATCAGGTACTCCGTATCGATGATACCGATTTTGTCCTGAGTACGCTATGGTCACGGATTAACCCAAATGACGAATATTTCGTGAGGAAAGGCATGAATGACTTTCGCCAAATCAAGTTTGAAGGAAAATTGCTGCAAGTAGAGGAGTTCAACCAAATGCACGAGGCCTGTATTGGTTTTATCCGGAAAAGCGTCGAAGAGAGTACGGCAAGCCATATTGTGGTGGTTACTCATCATTTGCCTACTTTTGAGGTGGTTGCGCCACAGCATAAGAACTCCGTACTGAACAGTGCCTTTGCCAGCGAATATGGCGATTGGATTGCTCACAGCCGGATAGATGCTTGGATCTATGGACATTCGCATACCAATATCAACACAGAGATTGGGAGCACTCGGATAATCTGCAACCAGATGGGATATGTTTTTGCGGATGAGCACCTTGTGAGCGGGTTCAATCCGGAAAAGTATGTTGAAATTTAATGAGCTTAAAGCAATGAATGAAGGAATAATAGATAGAAGACTCTTTGTCGATTTGGCAAAGGAGATTGGCTTGAACGCTTCGCATATAGAAGCAATGGGCGAAATGTGCCATTGTGAAATAACCGTTAGCGGAGATATGTTAGAATATCTGGTTGAAATTCAGCGTCAGTTCGAGCGACTTGGCGTAATGGGGGATGACGAGTATCGTGGTTTCTACATAGAAGTGCCACGCCCCACTTCTGAGGAATGGGGGGATGTCGAGGAACTGATTGCTTCGGGAGAGTATCAAAGTGAAGAAGCATTCCTTGCGGACTGGCTCGCATTCAATCCAACTGAAACGCAGTGGTTTCATATTACCTCTTATAGATATGAGGAGTTCCGGTCAATTCGCGTTACAGACCGAAAACATACGCATTTCGTCATTACGAATCGCTCCTCTTGTGCCAACGGAGAATCAGATAATGGATGGTATCAGGATTCCCTTGCCCGACTTTTCGGCTATTTGCAGAGACTGGTTGATGTTATGGTTACAAATCCTGATGGGTTCAACGACTATGTGGCGCATAATCTGCCGTACCAGCAACGGACTGGGCGGATTGCACGAAAGGAACTCAACCGGATAGCGCAGAAGTTCAAGATTGAGGTGGAAGATCGGGAGACTGCTATAAAAGCCCTGGAGGATTCTGTGAAGGAGCATTCCGCACCTCATCTGAAGACTATGACCATCAAGCAATATTGTACGTATTACCGTATCGCTAATGAGGCGTACGAAACATACTATCGGAAACGAGGTGTTGGAAACTGTATCTACGAAGAACAGCCGAATGTACCGGAAGAACTGCGAGATATAGCCTATTACAAACGGGTGAAGTTCGTTGATATAGGTGAACTGTACGATATTGACAGCCCGGAAGATTTTATACGGTTTGCAACAGACCACTATGGCGAGTTGGGGTTTTCGCGCTTGAACATCATTGCATCGAAGGTGCCACAGCAGGGTTGGATGATAGTTGTTTCTAATAGCTACTCGGCAAATGTCGAGCTGGCCATTGAGGTTGCCACTGCTCTATATAAGGTCGGAGTGCCATTATTGATTCGTGATGCCGAGAAACTTTTGAGGATTCTGCGCGAAGAAGATTATGTGCGGTTAATTCCTAATACGTACCATAACTATATGGGTTATCAGGAAGAAGGTACTGTTTACGAACTGCCGTGGGAATACGAATGCTCAGACGATAGTGAATCGGATTTGACTTTGGAGCAATACAATGCGATTGTTTCTCTTGCGGAATGGCAGGATGAAGAATTGGTGAAGCCCATCGAGTGATGCTTAAATTGAAGAAGCTGGCTTTTATCTTGACTATAATCATAGATAAAGGTAGAAGTCTGCTTCTTTGAAATCTCTATTTTGGTAGCAAAATCAGTATTTAATAGTCGTATCTTTTGAATTTGTGATTTTTGCGTCCGCAATATATCATTAAATAGGTAAAAAGTAATATCTTTGCATATTATATGATAAGTTGATTATGGCTAAAAATACAATGGGAACCAAGTTGCCCCGAAAGTTGGAGCAGAAAATGTCAGTTGTGGGAGAGCAGATTAAACTGGCTCGCTTGCGCAGGAATTTGAGCGTAACTCAGGTGGCAGAACGTGCCACCTGTTCTCCGTTGACTGTGTCCCGAATAGAGAAAGGTGCGCCGACTGTGGCAATCGGAATTTATTTGCGAGTGCTCTATGCTCTGCAACTGGACGATGATATTCTGTGGCTAGCCAAAGAAGATAAATTGGGAAAAGCCTTGCAGGATTTGAGTTTGAAGACAAGGGAACGTGCCTCAAAAAAGGAGTAAACGATGAAGATGTTATATGTTTATGCCGATTTTGACTGGCTCAACGAGACAGAACTCGTTGGCGAGTTAGGCTATGAATCTCTTCGTGGCTCGGACAGCTATTGCTTTACCTTCAGCGATGAATGGCTGAAGAAACACGGAGATTTATTTCTGAGTGATGACCTCAATAATTATCCGGGACAGCAATATACGCAACCGGAGAAAGATATATTCGGATGTTTCTCGGATGCTTTGCCGGATCGTTGGGGACGAACGCTGTTGTTGCGACGTGAGCAGATTGCTGCGATGGAAGAGGGGCGACCGGTACGGAGACTATCTTCTTTCGATTTTTTGACTGGTATCGATGACTTTTCCCGAATGGGTGCTTTCCGTTTCAAGGAGTTAAAAGACGGAGGATTTATAAATGTAAGTGAGTTGTTGAAAATCCCACCTCTGGCGGATATAAGGGAGTTGATTGCGGCCAGTGCGGAAATTGAGAAAAGTGAAGAGGGGAATGTCCTGCCTGACAGGAAATGGGTTGCCCAACTCGTGCAGCCCGGTTCTTCATTGGGAGGTGCAAGACCTAAAGCCAGTGTGATAGACACGGATAAAACGCTTTATATAGCCAAGTTCCCTTCTCGCAAGGATGATTATGATGCCGGACTTTGGGAGCATTTCAGTCACCTTCTTGCTGCAAAAGCCGGTATAAATGCCGCAAAGACCAAAGTGCTGGCAACAGGAAAGAAATATCACACGTTGCTTTCTCAACGCTTCGACAGAACCCAAGAGGGGAAACGGATTCACTTTGCTTCTGCAATGACTTTATTGGGACTCAATGATGGTGACAATGCAACTACAGGGCATGGTTATCTGGATATAGTCGATTTCATAATCCAGAACTGCACGAATGTGGAAGAGAATCTGCAGGAACTCTATCGCCGTGTGGCTTTCAATATCTGCATTGGTAATAGCGATGATCATTTCCGTAATCATGGTTTTCTTTTGACTGCAAAAGGTTGGACGCTTTCTCCTGCATATGACATGAACCCTACTTTGAATGAGTATCAGAGTCTGCTTGTCTCATCAACCTCCAATAAGGCAGAACAGGGTATTTTGCTGGATGCTTGCGAAGACTATATGCTAAACCGTACAACAGCAGAAAAGATTGTTGTTGAGGTAACTGAAGCTATAAAAGGATGGCGAGAATTGGCAACACGATTGGGGATTTCCAAGAGAGAGATGGATATGTTTGCCGGAGTGTTGGATGAGCGATGTAAGATGGAGTAGTTTCAGTTAGATGAGTTTATAATTGTAATAATGATTTTGCATAACAATAATTTGACATTGTAAAAAGATTAAAAAATGAAACATATATCTGTTCGAGTACCTTGGCACGACAATGGTTGGAATTCGCATGTATGTGCAAATCCTCGTTGTAATACATTCTGTAAACAACTACCTAATATTGTCAACTCAAAAGTAGATTGTGAGCAGTTGTCGTGTGGAATCGACTGGTCTAAATTAACTACAAAAGAACGTCCTGCTTGTGCTGGAGAGAATGGGGGATTCATGAATTACAAGGCTTATGAGCGTGAATTTATTCACATATATGCTTGGAATTCAGACAATCCACATTCTAAGTTATTACCTACAAAAGTAATGATACCAGCTTATTCAGCTCTTGGAATACCATTCCGTTACTTGAATATGGATGCACAGAAAGACCTTAGCAAGGAGCATCCTGAATTTCGCCCTGCCGAAAGTGCACCTTTCGGTTCGGCTTGGGTTTATAATCCTGAGCGATTGTATGATGTGCTTAAATGGTTCAGCTCAGAGATAACCGAGGAATCGATATGCGTCTTTTATTGTAAGAAAGGCAATCCGATTGACGATGAAGGTTTACGAATGATTGTAGGAATGGGGGATATAGTAAAAAATTGTGGTGTTCAAGACTACGAAACAACTGCCGATTATACATATCCCTTATGGGAGATAATGTTCTCTCATTCCATTCGCCCAGACCTGAAAGAATCTCGCGGCTTCATTCTCCCCTATAAAGAATATCTGGAGTTGGATGAGAATATATTCCAAGGGAAGGGTCTGTCAAAGATACAGGCTCTTGATGAGATCAAATTATCGCTGGATAAATTTGACAGTAGCGGAAAGATATTTGATGAACTATCATATGGTTGTGATTTTATAAGCAATCATTCAATGCTATTGATTCTTGAAGCTGCTCGGCGTTCGTTGGAGGCAGTAATTCGACATGGCTTGGCTGGCTCAATCGAGGGATGGCAATGTCAACTCAGGTGGATTGATGCCCGTATTGAGCATGTCAAGAAACAAATCACTCCCTTCCCTTCATTCGCTTCAGCACTTAAAGCGCTGGGAATAGATTATGGCAATCTGATTGAAAGCGACCTGCGAAAAAAAGGATGTGGACCGAAAGACAATCCCTGGTGGCATTTTGAAAAGTTGCTAAATAAGGAAATCAAAGTTGATAGTGCTGTTTACAACTCGTCTCTTCCTACGTATCGAATAAGTTGGGAGGGCCAAACAAGTAATGTACGTGAGCGTCTTATCACTTTATCCAGATTTGAACTTGAATCCGATGTTATTGAGCATTTTATAGATGATGTAGAGTCTGATATACTAAGCAATCCATACCTCATCAGCGAATGGTGCGCTCGGAATTTTATAGAGAAAGTTTCAACGCGTACAATTGATCTTGGAACCTTCCCCGACCCAACAATTCAGGGTGATAATGTTCCAGTGCCTCCGTTCGCAGCGGAGTCCATTTTGGATACTCGACGCCTTAGATCATTAGTCGTTGAAAGGCTTTATTCCGTTCTAACAGATGGTGATACCCTTGTGTCAATAAAAGAGATGGAGGACTATCTGCGCGACATAATGACGGAAGAAGACAAAGCTCGCCTCCCGAAAAACATACTTCTCACACATCGCCAGTTTTTTGAAGTATCCTTCGATTATGTTCCTGATGAGAACCCTACTGCTATCCAACTCAAGGAATATTATCAAATGGAGGAGTTTCTTCGGAAAGTGCTACGAGAAAGAGCAAAGAGAGATGTTAAGAAGCCTACCGGTGAGGACTGGCTGTCCCTCGCTATGTCAGACAAGAATTATGATCCTACAAACGAGCGCAGTCAACAGGCTACTGAGCAGCAGGCCAAAGCTCTTGAAATGATGGACAAAAAGCGCCTTTCAGTTCTCACGGGAGGCGCAGGTACCGGTAAGACTACCGTAGTGAGATCCTTTCTCTGTTCTGACAAGATAAAAGCAGAAGGCGTTCTGCTGCTGGCTCCCACTGGAAAGGCGAGAGTAAGGCTCAGTAATATGGCCGAAAATGTGAGTTCAAAAACCGTAGCTCAGTTTCTTGCCAGTCTCGGCGCCTTCGATTTTGAAAACATGAAACCGCGTCTAACTGAAGACTCGCGCAAATACTCACGTGCTAAGAATATAATCATTGATGAATGTTCGATGCTAACTACCGACACGTTTCATGCGCTTATTATGTCGCTTGACCTGAAGTTCATAAACCGAATAATACTTATCGGAGACCCCTATCAGCTACCTCCGATAGGTCCGGGCAGGGCTTTCTCGGATTTATGCCATTATCTTAATTGTGATGACGCGGACGCCAATCTGAAATCTGCCATTACCTATCTCCGCACCGTTGTGCGCACAATAGCCAGTGGAGATTCAGATGTCTTGACTTTGGCCTCTTGGTTCAGTGGAAACAAACCGGAGAAATTTGCCGATGAAATATTTTGGAAAATCGAAAGCAAGAATCTCAAAGGCGATCTTTCAGTTTATTACTGGAACGATGAAAAGGATCTGCCTCAAATCCTTAGGGATGCAATTTGCAAGGAACTCGCTTGTTCCGATGTCGAACTGCCAGAATCCTTGAAGCAAAAAATAGGTATTGACGACTTAAAATCGCTTGAGTCAGATCCGGCAGCGCTCGAAAATCTTCAGATTCTTGCTCCAGTAATAAATCCCGCATGGGGTACATATCAACTGAATTCCTATCTTCAGTCATGGGTTGGAAATAATATCAATCGCAAAGGGGATTATCAGGAAATCGGAACCCAGAAGATATATAAGAATGATAAAGTCATTCAACTTCAAAATATATTACGAGAATCCTATCCATCAAAAGAAAAATATCCTCTCTCCAATGGCCAGATAGGCTTTGTTAAGTCTATAAATAAAGGACATATCAATGTTATGTATGTTGGCATACCTCATGAAACCTTCGGCTTCAGGGGAGATAAAGGGGAAGACCAGGATGCTGCTATTGAGCTTGCATACGCTATTACAATCCATAAAAGCCAGGGCAGCGATTTTGATACGGTTTTTGTGGTATTGCCCAAAACCGGCCGCATTTTAAGTCGTGAGTTGATATATACAGCTCTTACCAGAGCAAAGAAGCGTGTAGTCCTGCTTGTTCAAGATTCTATTGGTTGGTTGAGAGAATTTACTAAACCACAAGCCTCAGTGCTCGCGCGACGAAATACCAATCTATTTGACTATTCCGTTCGAGCCGAACGTCTTAATATTCCTTATGTTGAGGGCCTGATTCATGGAACAGCCAAGAAAGGTCTGTTCGTGCGTAGCAAGTCAGAAGTTGTAATTGTAAACCAATTGGTAAATGCTGGGGTGGAATTTGAGTACGAGCAACTACTGGAAGAAAATGGCCACCGATGCATTCCCGACTTTTCCTTTGAAACCCCATGGGGTGATAGAATCATCTGGGAACATCTGGGAATGCTTGTCGTTCCGGAATACAAGGCTTCATGGGAACGTAAACTGAAATTCTACGAGGAAATAGGCTATACACTCGGAGAAAATCTTTTCACGACTTGCGATCATGAAAATGGCGCAATAATAACCGAAGAGGTGGAAGACGTCATCAGAAAAATCAAGGAGCAGTTATGAATCAGGAGGAGAAATTATATTTCGAGGTACTCAGTAAACAAGGTCGGGAGGCTTGGACAATCTTCAAGAATCCTATGTATCGTGGAGCATTGGAAATCGCCCAGAATCTTTATAAAGACAAAGCACATTTTGTGTATGAGTTACTTCATAATGCCGATAACCAAGGCGCTACCCATGTCTCAATGAGGACAAGAAGCCGGAACAAGTTGAATTTGATGTGATGGCAGAATCGCTCGATAAAAGTATCTGCTGGTTGACGAATGCAAATGGACAACCCAAGAGAATGGCAAACAACTGACAGGCGAACTTCTCCGTAAAGCTAATTTGTTACTATTTATCAAGAACTACACCATCGTTCCGGTGCTGTTTCTTAAGAGTGCTCCGAAAGATGATGCTGGGAATGCAATGTTGCCAGAAGATGTTATTGAGTTAATGAAATAAAAGGATATAACAATTCACGACTTAAAGATGCTAGATTTTAGAAAACAATTTCAGGAAATTATAGAGCAATCCTATATTCCGTTCAATATAGATAAAGCTGCAACTTCAGATGTATGGAGTGATATTTACAAATTGATACTTCCTAATATTCCAGAAAAACTTTTTAGATATCGTAAAATAGACGATAAAGGTTATACTATTGAATCATTAAAATCCGGAACTATTTCATTATGCCATGCAGGAATGTTTCCGGATAAGTATGATTCATATTTATATATAGATCAAGACAAAATTCGCGAAGATTTAAAAAAGGCATTAAAGGATGCATTGCGCATAACATTGTCGCATATAACCCAGAAATCCTCTGATATAAGGGCAGAAAAGGCAACGCAAATATGTTACTACAGAGAGTGTGGATATACGGATGAACAAATTATAGATAAAATATTGACAGATGAATATATGGATTTTTGTAACAACATTGGGTCTGCGATAAAAAAGCAAGAGTCGCGTTTTAGAAATCCGAGAAATAGTGCAAAAATAGCATGTTTTACAGAAAGTGTACAGTCAAAATATATGTGGGATAGATATGCTGATGGGTATAAGGGATTTGCATTAGAATACGATCTTGGAAAATGTATTTTTAAATATAACTCATTGGGAATGGATGTAAATCTCTTTCCTGTGATTTATACTGAATTAAGACCTGACGTTACATTGGATGAGGGAAATATTCATACTTACGAGTATTTTAAGCAAGTTGGAGATAAAAATTGGTTGAACTTTTTGTCTTCCATGATATCAGTCAATCAATTATATTGGTATCGATCTTATCTTTATAAGGACCAAAAAGAATACGAACATGAACATGAATGGAGAATGCTGTATTATAACTTAGAGGATGAGAATAATTATGCATCAATTCCAGATGTAGGATGTTTGAATGCAATTTATTATGGCCCAGATATAACCCAAAAGAATAAGGATGAATTACATTTGATTGCAGTTGAAAAAGGACTAAAAGAGTATGATGTTGATCTTGACACGGGTAGCCGTAGGTATGATTTAAGAGTAACAGCAATTAAATAAGGAATATTCTTTGCGCAAAAAAAGGATCGATTAACAACCTGAAAGTTGTGTCATCTCGATTATTTATATTACCTTTGCCTACAGAGTAAGGCAAAGGTATTTTTTGATGTACACAATGGCTGAAGAACAGATAGACACGGTTTTAGGATTGGACGTAGAAATGGTGAAGAATAAAGGCGAAAAGTGGATGTACCATTCGCAAGCTATAGCTGCAACCATGTCAAACCGAATGGAGGAACTTGGCATGACACAACGAGCGTTGGCCGAGAAGATGAATTGCACTCAGCAATATGTCTCCAAGGTGTTGAAAGGTCGCGAGAATCTGTCATTGGAAACCTTGTGCAAAATAGAAAATGCATTAGGTGTCAGAATACTGCAAGCCGGAATAGATAAGTAATAACACTATAACAGGGTGCAAGAATATGTCAATACAGAGCGAAGCGGCATTGGAAGCCGGACTGATAGCCACACTTCGGCAAATGGACTATGAGTATGTCCGGATTACCGAAGAAGATAATCTTTATGCCAATTTCAAGCGACAGTTGGAAGTTCACAACAAGAAACAACTGGCGGAAGTTGGCCGTAATTCATTTACGGATGAAGAGTTTGAAAAGATATTGATCTATCTGGAAGGTGGTACTCGCTTTGAAAAGGCAAAAAAGCTTCGTGACCTATATCCTCTTGATACTGCTAACGGACAGCGCATTTGGGTGGAATTCCTTAACCGTACACAATGGTGTCAGAATGAGTTTCAGGTTTCGAACCAGATTACGGTGGAGGGGCGAAAAAAGTGTCGCTATGATGTAACGATTCTTATCAATGGCCTCCCTCTGGTTCAGATTGAATTGAAACGTCGGGGTGTAGAACTCAAACAAGCATACAATCAGATTCAACGTTATCATAAGACATCCTTTCATGGGCTGTTCGACTATATTCAGCTGTTTGTTATCTCCAATGGCGTAAATACTCGCTATTTTGCCAACAATCCCAATGGCGGATATAAGTTTACATTCAACTGGACGGATGCGGCAAATCTGCCGTTCAATGAACTGGATAAGTTTGCTGTATTTTTCTTGGAAAAGTGTACGCTCGGCAAGATTATCGGGAAATATATTGTATTGCATGAAGGTGATAAGTGCTTGATGGTGTTGCGCCCATACCAGTTCTATGCTGTAGAAAAGATATTGGATCGGGTACAGAACTCCAATGATAACGGTTATATATGGCATACGACAGGAGCAGGAAAGACATTGACTTCATTCAAGACTGCACAGCTTGTTTCGGAGTTGGATGATGTAGATAAGGTAATGTTCGTTGTCGACCGACATGATCTTGACACACAAACACAGTCGGAATACGAAGCCTTCGAACCGGGAGCCGTTGACGGCACAGACAATACCGATGAACTGGTAAAACGCTTGCATAGTAACTCCAAGATTATCATTACCACTATTCAGAAACTCAATGCTGCTGTAAGCAAGACATGGTATAGCAGTAAGATAGATTCGATACGCCATTTTCGTATCGTAATGATATTTGATGAATGCCACCGCAGCCACTTCGGAGAGAGTCATAAGAAGATTATGCAATTCTTCGATAATGCCCAGATATTCGGTTTTACCGGAACTCCTATTTTTACAGAAAATGCAGTTGATGGGCATACGACCAAAGAAGTGTTCGGTAACTGCCTGCATCGTTATCTGATTAAGGATGCCATTGCTGATGAGAATGTTCTCGGTTTTCTTGTGGAATATTATCATGGCAGTGAGGAGGTGCAGAATGGTAGTGCTAACCGCATGACGGAAATTGCCAAATTCATCCTTAATAATTTCAATAAGTCAACATTTGACGGAGAGTTTGATGCGCTGTTTGCTGTGCAGTCAGTGCCAATGCTTATCCGCTATTACAAGATATTCAAGGAACTGAATCCCAAGATTCGTATAGGGGCAGTATTTACCTATGCAGCCAATGGAAGTCAGGATGATGAACTGACAGGAATGGGTACAGGTTCTTATCTGAATGACAGTGCAGGCGAAGTCGATGAGCTGCAAGCTATCATGGATGACTATAACGAAATGTTCGGTACATCGTTTACAACAGAGAACTTCCGTGCATATTACGATGACATCAACCTGCGTATGAAAAAGAAGCGGACTGATATGAAGCCGCTGGATCTTTGCCTTGTTGTCGGAATGTTCCTTACCGGTTTCGACAGCAAGAAACTCAATACGCTTTATGTTGACAAGAACATGGAATATCATGGTTTGTTGCAGGCATTCAGCCGGACAAACCGTGTGCTGAACGAGAAGAAACGTTTCGGAAAGATTGTATGTTTCCGTGATTTGAAGAGTAATGTGGATGCCGCTATCAAATTGTTCAGCAATAGTAACAATCCGGAAGAAATAGTGCGACCTCCGTTTGAAGAAGTCAAACAGGAATACAAGGAGCTTGCTACCAATTTTTTGAAGAAATATCCGGACACAAATTGCATAGACCTTTTGCAGAGTGAAAAAGCTAAGAAAGAGTTTGTTTTGGCGTTCCGTGATATTATCCGTAAACATGCTGAAATACAGATATACGAGGATTATAATGAAGAGTCTGATGATCTCGGCATGACGGAACAGCAATTTATGGATTTCAGAAGTAAATATCTTGATATCCATGATACTTTTGCACTCGTTGATCCAGCACCGTCACCCAAACCGGATGATGATACAGATGTTCCGGATGACGGAGACCTCGGTGATGTGGATTTCTGCCTTGAACTCCTACATAGCGACATTATCAATGTGGCATATATCCTTGAACTTATTGCAGAACTTGACCCATATAGTGCCGATTACGCAGAACGCCGTCAGAATATCATTGATACGATGATTAAAGACGCAGAAATGCGCAGCAAAGCCAAACTTATCGATGGTTTCATTCAAAAGAATGTGGATGACGATAAGGAAAACTTCATGATTCAGCGAGGCAAAGCTGACGGTACAAGCGATTTGGAAGAACGGTTGAACCACTATATTGCCGTTGAGCGAGAAAATGCCGTCAACTCATTGGCTGAGGAAGAGGAAATATCGTCATCGGTATTGAATCACTTCCTCAAAGAATATGACTACCTGCAAAAAGAGCAGCCGGAAATCATACAAAAAGCATTGAAAGAGAAGCATCTCGGATTGATAAAGACGAGAAAGGCGTTGACGAGGATTTTAGACAGATTGCGTAATATCATACGCACTTTCAGTTGGGATTAAAAGAAATACTGATATGGTAAAGACAAATGAACCCGGATATGTGTATATCTTGACTAATCCAAGTTTTCGTGAGGATTGGGTCAAAATCGGTAAAAGTGCGCGGCCTGTAGATATACGTTCCAAGGAACTTGATAATACGGCTGTTCCGTTGCCTTTTGAGATTTATGCAACTATTCAGACGATCAAATATAACGATGTTGAAAAGCATGTACATAAGACTATTGATCGGTTGACGGATTTGCGTATTCGTCAGAATCGGGAGTTTTTCAATGTGCCGCCGCAAATAGCTTTGGATATATTCAATGACATAGCCAAGATGATTGATGATGCGGTTGTTACGGTCTATGTAGATAATAAACCGGTTTGCCATAACGGAAAAGATTCATTGCCTGTCGTGCAGAAGCGAACCGTAAAGCGAGGTCGTTTCAAATTCAGCATGGTCGGTATTAAAATAGGGGAATGCGTTACCTTTATTCCTACGGATACGGAAGTCAAGGTAGCAAGCGATGATTCCGTTGAATACGAAGGTCGTATTTATAAATTGTCCCCTTTTGTTGGTACGTTTATGCCGGAAGAGAAACGGAATACATCGGGTGCATATCAAGGAGCAAAATATTTCTCATATAAAGGGAAAGTGCTGGATGACCTGAGAAGTATAATTGAAAGCAATATACCATTGCCGGAAAGTGATGTAATACAGAATAATATAGAGCAATAAAGATATGAGTGAAGAACTGCAACAGAAACTCCGTGACCAGCTTTGGGAGGTCGCAAACCGTTTGCGCGGCAATATGTCGGCAAGCGATTTCATGTATTTTACCTTGGGCTTCATTTTCTACAAATACCTGTCGGAGAAGATAGAAACATACGCCAACAGTGCATTGGAGGATGATGAAGTTACATTCAAGGAATTGTGGGAAATGACCGATTCGGATGCTGCGGAATTGCAGGAAGAGGTCAAGAACCAATGCTTGGAAGATATAGGCTACTTCATTGAACCGAAATTCTTGTTTTCGTCTGTAATCGAAGCTATCAAGCGGAAAGAAAATATCCTTCCGATGCTGGAACGCTCATTGAAACGCATTGAGGATAGTACGCTCGGACGTGACAGCGAAGAGGATTTTGGTGGTCTGTTTTCGGATATTGACCTTGCTTCCCCTAAGCTCGGAAAGACAGCCGATGACAAGAATACGCTTGTAAGCAATGTTCTGCTTGCACTTGATGATATAAAATTCGGAGTGGAGGCCTCTCAGGAGATTGATATTTTGGGCGATGCTTATGAGTATATGATCAGTCAGTTTGCTGCCGGTGCAGGCAAGAAAGCCGGTGAGTTCTATACTCCGCAAGAGGTCAGTCGCATATTGGCGGAGATTGTTACCCTTGGACATAATCGTTTGCGTAATGTTTATGATCCTACTTGTGGTAGTGGTTCGCTATTGCTCCGTGCTGCAAGTATCGGTAAGGCGGCATATATCTATGGACAGGAGAAAAATCCAACAACTTACAACCTTGCCCGAATGAATATGTTGCTGCACGGTATCCGATTCAGCAGCTTCAAAATAGAGAATGGCGATACGCTTGAATGGGACGCATTTGATGATATGCAGTTCGATGCAGTGGTTGCAAATCCTCCGTTCTCTGCCGAATGGAATGCTGCCGATAAATTCAACAACGATGACCGTTTCAGCAAGGCAGGACGACTTGCGCCACGTAAGACAGCCGACTATGCTTTTATCTTGCACATGGTTCATCACCTCAATGAAGGTGGTACGATGGCTTGCGTTGCTCCGCATGGAGTATTGTTTCGAGGGAATGCAGAGGGCGTTATACGCCGTTTCCTGATAGAGAAGAAAAACTATATTGATGCCATTATTGGGCTACCAGCTAATATTTTTTATGGTACAAGTATACCTACCTGTATTCTTGTGCTGAAAAAATGCCGCAAGGAAGACGATAATATCCTGTTCATTGATGCCAGCAAAGAGTTTGAAAAGGTCAAGACCCAAAACAAACTCCGCTCTCAGCATATACAGAAGATTGTAGAAACCTACCGTGACCGCAAGGAAATTGAAAAGTACAGTCATCTTGCTACGTTGCAGGAGGTTGCCGAAAATGACTATAATCTGAATATTCCTCGCTATGTCGATACTTTTGAGGAAGAAGAGCCTATTGACATCAAAGCAGTCATGGCTGAAATAAAGGAATTGGAAGCCAAGCGAGCCGAATTGGATAAGGAGATAGAGGTATATTTGAAAGAATTGGGACTGGTTGAATAATTACACAATGGCAGAGATAGACAACATACCCGAAATGCGTCCTTCATTCGACAATATACGCCGTCAGGATGAGGGCGGAAACGAATACTGGAGTTCTCGCGACCTGTGCGCTGCTATGGGCTATTCGGCTTATTGGAAATTCCAAAGAGTCATAGACAAGGCTATCAAGGTGGCAGGTGAAAAAGGAATGAATGTAGACGACCATTTCAACCAAGCGGTTGATATGGTAAGGATTGGAAGCGGTTCATTCCGTAAGGTCAATATCTTCCGTTTGTCTCGTATGGCATGTATGATTGTTGCCGAAAATGCCGATGTCAAAAAAGTGTTGGTACAACAAGCTCGCGATTATTTTACTCGAACAATTTCGACAAACGAATTGATGCAAAATTCGTTGAGTTCTAACATTTTGCTGTATAAAACGGCGCAAGGCGAGGCACGAATAGAAGTGATATTCAACAGTGAAACATTTTGGATGTCACAAAAGCGTATGGCCGATTTGTTCGGGGTGGATGTACGGACTGTCAACTATCATCTTGGTCAGATTTACGAAACAGGCGAGCTTACAAAAGAGGCAACTATCCGAAAAATTGGGATAGTTCAATCAGAGGGAGAAAGGGATGTGGAACGTACACCTCTGTTCTATAATTTGGATGTTATTATTGCGGTAGGTTATCGTGTCAATAGCTATCAAGCCACCCAGTTCCGTATCTGGGCTACATCTGTATTGAAGGAGTTTATTATTAAAGGATATGCGCTTGATGATGAACGTTTGAAGCAGGGAAAACACTTTGGCAAAGATTATTTTAACGATTTACTGGAGCGTATTCGTGAGATACGCACATCAGAGCGCAGATACTACCAAAAGATAACAGACATCTATGCAGAATGCAGTGCCGATTACGACCCGAAGTCGGATTGTACCAAATTGTTCTTCAAGATGGTGCAAAACATGATGCACTTGGCTGTAACTCATCGTACCGCTGCCGAAATAGTATATGAACGTGCCGACTCGGAAATGCCACACATGGGATTGACAACTTGGAAGAAAGCTCCCGATGGCAGAGTACAGAAGTCTGATACTATTGTGGCAAAGAACTACTTGTCTGACAAGGAGGTTTCTGAACTTAACGGCGTAACTAACGCATTTCTTGAATTTGCAGAACAGCGTGCTCAACGCCATATCATTACAACGATGGCAGACTGGAAGCAGCGTCTTGAACAGTTTCTTGCTACAATGGACTATCAAGCACAAGACACAGCCGGTAAAGTCTCACAAGAAGCTGCACGAGAGAAGGCGTATGGTGAGTATGAAAAATATAAAGTGATTCAAGACCGTTCGTTTGTCTCTGATTTCGACCGGTTTAATGATGGCGACAAATTGTTGCCATTTGATATCAACCCCGATAAAGAATAATGATTATGGCAGATAATAACGAAAATAAAGTCCTCAATGTTCCCCATTTGAGATTTCCGGAGTTTAGTGGGGAGTGGGAAGAGCATACGCTTTCTGAATATTTGGAGTTCAAGAATGGTCTTAATCCAGACGCTAAACGTATTGGAAGTGGACTACCATTCATTTCGGTGATGGATATTCTTTCAGAAGGAGTTATCAATTATGACAATATTCGTGGCAAGGTCAATGCTACTGAAAAAGAAATAGAATGTTTCGGAGTGAAAGACGGAGATTTGCTATTCCAACGTAGCTCAGAAACATTGGAGGATGTTGGACGAGCTAATGTGTACATGGATAATCGTACCGCCATTTATGGAGGCTTTGTTATTCGTGGTCGTAAAATCGGCAATTATGATCCTTTGTTCTTTAAGTATTTGCTTGCTACGCCATTAGCGCGCAAAAGAACTTGCAGGATGGGGGCAGGAGCACAACATTTCAATATTGGACAGGAAGGATTATCCAAAATATCATTATATTTTCCATCAATTGAGGAACAGAGAAAAATAGCTGGATTTCTATCTCTCATTGACGAACGAATAGCAACCCAAAACAAAATCATTGAGAAATACGAGTCCCTAATTAAGGGAATTGCACAGCATTGCATTAAAGAATCAACAAGTGGAAACACATATGTAAAACTTGGTGATATTTGTCAAATTACAACAGGAAAGCTTGATGCAAATGCACAGGTAGATAATGGGATTTATCCATTTTTTACTTGTGCAGAACAACCATTCAAAATTGATAGCTTCGCTTTTGATACAGAAGCTTTACTAATCTCTGGGAATGGTGCTAATTTAGGATATATCAATTATTATAACGGAAAGTTTAATGCTTATCAAAGGACTTATGTATTAGATATATTCTCCGAAAATATCCAGTACATTAAATGGGCGTTGAAAGTATTGCTGCCCCAAAGAATTGCAATAGAAAAGAGTTCAAGCAACACTCCTTATATAGTGCTATCGACTCTCAGTGATTTAAGGTTACCAATCCCCAACAAGAGCAATCAATGCCATATAGCAAAATTAATGCAATCTTTAGAAAGAAAATTATCAAGCCAAATTACATTGAATGATTCTTATAATAAGTTGAAGCAATACTTACTCCGCCAGATGTTTATATAAACATTTGACAGAGCAGATACTGCTTTTGTGATGTATAAGCTCTAATAATCTTATTCGCTGTTTTTAATTGAGACTTCAATAATGATATTGCACAGCCTATTTCTCTTTGTTTATCAAGAGAAGGTATTTTGAATACAAGTTGCGAGAAGGCCTCCATATTTAAATTGCGTCTAACGATACTTGCACCTTGCTCTGACACCATCATATAGCTGTATAAGGCACGATGAGTCTTTAACATTGCCGCCACAAACTGATTGTCGTAACCATCTGCTATTGAAAATACTTTGTAAGAAGGAGAAACTATCCCAATTTCAAATCTATCATTGTAATTGATATTCCCCATCCATAAATTTTGAGGACTTAAAACAACATCATGAAGCCGAATAATTTTATAGCCCACATTGTTTTCACTTGCGATATCCTTTGAAAAATACTCTCGCTGAGAGAATATGCCCTTAACTGTGGAACTCAGTACCTCATGTTGATTATTCGTTCGTGACCGTTCCGACCGTTCCAACAAAATATCTCCGAGACAAACAGATTTTCCTCCAGTAGCATATAGCAGTATATTGTTTAGTCCCTTAATTAAGGATTGTTTGTGTTGTAGGTCTGCGATTAGTAAACAGGCATTTGCTCAAAAGCCTAATGGATGGAATAGATTAGACACTTTGTTCTCAAAAGGTAAGGCTGGCGGCACTCCAACTTCTACAAATAAAGAATACTATAATGGAGAAATACCATTCTTGAGTATTAACGATATAACAAAGCAAGGTAAGTATGTCCGATACACGGAAAATCATTTGAGCCGAAGTGGATTAGAGAACTCTTCGGCATGGGTGGTTCCAGAGTATAGTTTAATAATATCAATGTACGCATCGGTTGGCTTGGTAACTATAAATGAAGTACCTATTACTACAAGCCAGGCAATGTTTGCGATGCAGCTCAGAGACAAAGATTTATTGGATTATCTGTACTACTACTTGTCATATTTTAAGTATCGCCACATCCACAAATATCTTGAAACTGGTACACAAAGTAATATTAACGCTGATATTGTTCGCGGAATAATGATTCCAACTTATGGACATAGTCGCAATATGAAAATTGCGTCAACACTGCAAGGCATTGATGCGAAAATCGACAATGAGTTATCAGTACTTAAACTATTCAATAGGCAAAAGAACTATCTTTTGTCCCAGATGTTTATATGAACATCTGGGTAAGGAGATATTGCTTCTGCATGGTTAACAAGGTTAGTCTTCGCAGCTCATTAATGATGCACTCATCGTATGAGTGTAGTATTTTTGCGACCCAAAGAATGTTATTGCCATTTGAGGAATATGGTAACACATAGTTTTCTACATCCCCTTTACCAATATTCATTTGGGCAGCACCTTGACCACAAGCTATCATACTATTCTCAAATCTTTGAGAAGATAGAATTTGATATAGGAACTCTTGATTTACATTTTTCGCAAGTTGTAACAAACCAACTCGTTGGTTGAGTAAATAGTTCCCATTCTTACAAAGAGAAACACGCCCAACATTACCCGTAAGAGATATTAAAATATCTCCTTCTTTTAATACTTGATGGTCTTGTATATCGTTCGGCAAGTTGATTATGCAATTGCAATCTTCATCGTTTATATATCGCTCGCCAGGCACATTTGTTATTGTGAGGATTTTCCATTTGCCCAGTGCATTATACTTGCCACTCTGGAATGCGTAACCATTTTTCAATGTTGCAATATTCGACAAGCATATAGTAGTTTCTAACAAATCTTTTCGTGCGAACAAATATTTACTAATCGCAGACTTTAGTTTTTTCAAATCCTCAATGATTTTGTTTTGGGTGGCGATGCACTCATCAATAAGGCGTAGTAAAGTTGCAATTTTAGTCTGTTCTGGTTTTGATGGCAATCCAATATAGCACTCTGAAAAATTCTTGGTGCTAATTGAGTAAATCTTTGTTCCTTGTGCTATTCGTCTTATTTGATTATGAAATGCAGTAGAAGAGAAAGCATATCCTTTGAATCCGACAACAGTTTTGTGCTTATTGTCTCGCCCATGAATTGTATGCAATCCACAGACGACAGTTTTCCCTGCAAGATTATAAAACTCAATAGCCTTGGCTACTTCATTTGTATCTTCCGAGGCATCTGCAAAAGCCACATCACCCTCTTTGCTCAATTCAAAGTTCTTGGGCATATTGTCCTCTTTTATATTAGGCAATTTGTCTTTTGCCAAATCTATCATAGTCGGAAGTCCCACGTGGATAAGTCCATAATGTAAATTCATCATGGCATTAGTGTCATATTCAAGTTGCTCCCAACACAGAGAATTGGTTGAATAGAAATCCAACAACTCTGAAACTTTGCATCTTTCCCACTCTTCCGTAAACTCCGGGAATCTCAAATGGGGAACATTACCTATTATATTTCTCTAATTATTAGAACCAATTAAATTCGAGATTATGATTCAGAAGACAATTAGAGAAATTTCGGACGCATGGCGAGAAGACAAGCGACCGTATGTAAAACAGTCAACAATGGCAGCTTATATGTTGATTCTCGAAAATCATATTTTGCCAAAGTTTGGTGAGAGTAACGAACTTCATGAACATGATGTACAAGGATTTGTACTTGAAAAGTTGGAAGGCGGATTGAGCGTAAAATCTGTTAAAGACATTTTGATTGTTCTGAAGATGGTTATGAAATTCGGAGTGAAAAACGAATGGATGAGCTATTACGAATGGGATATTAAGTACCCCACAGATGTTGCTACTAAAAAGTTGGAGGTTTTGTCCGTGGCAAATCATAAAAAGATTCTGAACTATATTCAGAGCCACTTTTCCTTTCCGGGACTTGGTATCTATATCAGCCTTAGTACCGGTCTGCGTATAGGGGAGATCTGTGCTTTGAAATGGAGCGACATCAATGTATATGACGGGATTCTAACCGTTAACCGGACGATAGAACGCATCTATATCATAGAAGGAGAGAGAAAACATACAGAGCTGGTCATCAACACGCCAAAGACAAAAAACTCTTGCCGTGAAATCCCGATAAACAAAGAATTGCTTACTATGTTAAAGCCTTTGAAAAAAGTAATTAATGACGATTATTACATTCTTACTAATGATGAGCGTCCGACAGAGCCACGCACATATCGCAACTACTATAAAAGGCTTATGGAGAAACTTGATATTCCCAAGCTGAAGTATCATGGACTTCGCCACAGTTTCGCGACTCGCTGTATAGAAGTCGGTTGTGACTATAAGACCGTTAGTGTATTACTGGGACATTCTAACATTTCAACTACGCTGGACTTATATGTACACCCCAATATGGAGCAGAAAAAACGTTGCATAGCCAAAGTATTCAAGTCGCTAGGGAAATAAAGTCATGTATAGAGCTAGGGAATTAATGCTGTAATTTCTTCGCTCTCAATTGTTCTGTAATTCAGAATTATGTTGTATATTTGAATGTTATTAAAAATATTACTTATGAGAAAGAGTTTGATATTCTTCTTGGGAGTTGTTACTGGGTGTGTATTAACAATTACAGTACTTTTTGTTATAGGTATTACCAATTCAAATACTAACGAATCAGATATTACAATTGCCGAGCAACAGACGGTATTTACTACCGCAACAAAATTTGAAGTTTTTCAGGTTCTTGGGGATGGTGCTTTGGCCAATTGCGAGGAGAAAGGGTATTCAACTTCATTATTTACTGGGCCGGTCGTCTATATTGTGACAGATGGTCAAAATCTGTTTTATGATGATCAGGTAATTGAAGTACCTAAAGGTAAAAAGGCTATGCAAATAGGAACATTTCGTTATGAGACCAAACTTGGTGAAAAAGTAGTTCCTGTGATAAAGTTTAAATAACATAGGCATATTAGAATAAAGTCTCAACCGATAGCAATTCTATCTAGTTGAGACTTCTCGTTTATTTACTTCTTATTCAAAAACTTCTGTATAACTACAGTTATACCAATCCCCAAAACAGCCATAAGAATACAGCAAATAGCAGCTTTCCAAATCAATGTGGAGTGCAAAACATCTGTATTAGCCACTATGATGCTGGCGAAAAAAGAAGAGAGGGCAACCAGAATGATAATCAGAATATAGAATACCAAATGCGGTATGAGAACATAGCTGTCTGCCTGGTGGATTTTCCGTTCAGTTTTATCCCATTTGTCTTGAATTTGGCAAAGGTACTTATCAAGTACAGATTGCCCGAATTTTTCGGCTTGTTCCTGCATACTTTGGGCAATAGCTAACTTATACTCCTGTAGAAATTTAAGTAAATTTACCAGATTTATACTCATCTCATGCACATTGTCATTCAGGTTGGCAAGTTCCTTGGCGTTCACATCAAGTAGTTGCTTCTCTTCTTCCAGATATTCATTCTTGGGAGTGCTCTTTATGGATTCCGTATCATTCATTTCTGCGGAAAAATCGAATTTCTTTTTCATGGACTTATCGTTTTAATCCTGTTTTCGGCTTCTTTCCTAACGAACGACCGGCAGCACGAGCGCATCTGCGTGCCCAAAGCAAGTCATCTTCGTCCTTGTCTCTCCACGGAAGGTCGTTTTGCGAACCTCCGCCACCGCCTCCGGTTGCAACGTTGGGCGTTTCAAGCAGTCCGACAAAAATAGCCACAGCCATATCGGTAAGCTCCTGACAGTTGGAAACGAACCTGTAATCAAACTCGTCATTGAAGCAGTCGAGCACTTTTTCCGGAATATAGAACTTGTGCTCTTTGCCTTCATGGGTCAGGGCATAGGGAATCATATCCGAACGGTCTGTGCGATATTGGGTATAGTTAATAGGAGCCGCCTTATGCTCTGCTGGCTGCAGGATGATTTTGGGAGTATTGCTCTTAATGACAGTAGCAGCCTGATGGTGAAGTTTCTTCCATGTCGAAGGCAGTTTCGAAATCATCAGATTCCTGCCGATTCCCAATTCAGAAGCCTTGTATTTGGTGTTCCCATGCACGAGTGCATAACCACGGAGAATACCTTGCTTGTCTTCTCGTTCATGTATGACATAGCCTTTCCGTATAAGAGCATTTTTGTACTCTTCCCATGACCATGATTGCATGGATTTCAGTGTATCCATGCAGTCACGATTCACTTGGTGAATATTGGAATTTCTGACTTGCGCTGCCGTTATCCAGCCTCGTTTCTTTGCCACTCGTTCGGCAGCACGTTGCGCACGAAGATGAATGTTGTGGTCGTTATTGATATTGCCATCTTCATCCAAACGGCAAACCGCAGCATGAAGGTGGGGAACTTCGCCTTTAGATTCCGTATGAAGCCAAACCGAGTATTTGCTACCAGCCAAATTAGTCGGACATGAACGGACTTTCCTGTCCTTGCCGGTAATCACTTGTTTGTCGAATTCCTCAGCGAAATCCTGCCAGAGTTTTTGCCAGTCCTCGATGTCAAAGAATTGGGTATGTTCAGGCGAAGGACTCAGTTCGATTCTGATAACAGAGTTCTTGATCGGCCGATGTTGGGATAAGGTCAACTGCATGGAGTTCCATATCCCCATAGCGTCTGGTTCAGAGGGAAACAGATTGTCCAATACCCGATAGATTTTCTCCGGATGTTTCTTGTGTTGTGATTCGCCGGTAATGTAACGGAGGTCGTTTATTCCGTGCGATATGGCTTTTGCTTTTGCAATCATTCTTCTTCATGTTTAGCGTTAGACGGAATTTTGTTATGCTCTTTTACGGCATTCAGAAACTGGCAAACGCTTTCGGCTACATTGCCAAGTTCCTTGAGCCAGCCGACCATAAACGGAATCTGATTAAACATTATCATGCGTTGCTTTGTGGACATTCCGTGAAGTGCGGAGGTGTATTTAACAAGGTCTGACCGACAGTTATCCAAATTTTGCAACAGTGCCGCTTCTTCTTTTGTAAGCCTCGCTTTGGGCTTGAAGTTATAGGCACACGACAATATGTAATCGCTTACGGTCATACCGCATTGTGCTGCCAGTGATTTTATATGCTCTTTCTGACGGGGAGTAACTTTCGCTCCGATGAAGACGCATCTTGTTTCGTTAGAGGAACCCAATGAATTATCAGTATTTTCTTTCATATAAATTGTTCTATAATGGTAAATAGGTGCGAGCTTGCGAGTACCGCATCGGCGAAAGAACTGAGCAGGCAAGAGCGCCAATGTACAACCGGAACGCAGTGAGGTTATACCTTGGCATATCTTGCAACAGTTACCTGTTGATACTTCCCTGCAAGCCATGTCGAATGTGGATATGGAATCGGCATTCGGATAGTAAGATATATCTCTAAAAGAGGGGAGAGTATGACTATCTCACATTATGTTATCTTGCCTACTTTGCTTTATTCCTATATATACGCCCCGACAATAAAGTAAAGTTGAACTCAGTAATGGCATTCGGGATTGATTTTATATTCTTTCCCCTCTTTTATCACCATCCGCTTGTTGCCGAGGAAGGTGGCTACCTTGACCGCCTTGTTATGACCGAGTTTTACACCTTGCAATCCGTACTCCTCTTTCAACCGTTCCAAATAATCACCATAATTATTGATAGTGCCATTCGCAAAAATGGCATCCAATGCTGTGCGATGTACATTCTCCGGAATTTCTTTGTACGGATCAAACGGTTCTTTAGTCGGGCGTCCTATCCTTTTTTCTCTGGGCAGATAGGGGTCTACTAATTCGGGCAGCCCCTCTTCGTTTATGCGGAAAGCGAACGGCTCAAACTCACGGTCGCGGATATGGATGGCATCAACAACGCTTATGGTCTTGTCCTCTTTATCCACTTCGACTTGCATGATAGTTTCCGCCTTATTATTGAGTTCTGTGCCGATGTGTCCACGAGCATGTTCATCATTCTTATTCTGATGCAGGACAGTATGGATGTGTATCTGCTTGTCATCCGTCCACTGCATGAATTTAGATATAATGTCAGTGGATTCACTGGGTGAGTTGATGTCATAAAGAAAATCACGGATGCCATCTATGACCACCAATCCTAAATTAGGAATTGTGCCGATAGCTTGTTCAACTATAGCTAATCGCAGATCGGGAGAGTATTTGCGCAAAGCCAGCATAACCAGATTGTCCGGCTCTTTATTTTCCGGTAAGTCCGCCAAACGTAAAATGCGCTTTAATACGTTCTGACAATGATACCGCCCTTGTTCCGTGTCAACGTATAACACCTTCCGTTTATCTTTGGGGAATGTAGACCGATAATGAAGAATGGTGCTGTCCCTCAATGCCGATGCGACAATGGCTGAGACATTGAACGTTTTCTTGCTTTTAGCCTTACCTATGGAAGCACTGAAATTGCCTAATGTGCCTATAACTGCATCGTCCACCATCAGCACCACAGGCGACTGTTCGTATGCACTTGTCACGCTCACTATTGACTCCTCCACGTAAACTGCCAACTCCTCACGTGAAGGAGTCGTATTATCCGCCTTCTCCATCGTTACCAGTTTTTAGAGTTCGGTTTACGACGATGGGATGCGAGCATGGACTCGTTCTCTTCCTCAAAACTTTGCGGTGCTGGATTTCTTCGGGAGGATTCCAGCCATCTGTCCAGCTCATCACGATAGATATAGAGATGCTTTCCTTGTTTGATAACCGGAATATCGTCCTTTTTGACCTTGTAATAGAAGGTCGATAACGGCATTTTGAGATAGGTGCAAGCTTCTTGCACGGTCATGGGGACGTGCGTGTTCTCTTTGATTTCGTGCTGCTTGGAAAGTTTCTCCGTCAGCAGAGTTTCCATGCTTGCAATCCGATTGCACAGTTCGCCTACCACTGCCGGCAGGTCATTGAATGTCAGGTCTTCTTGTTTCATATTAAAAGTGTTTTAATCGTTTAACATGCTGCGAACCAACTCAATGAAACCTTGCAGAACAATACAGACCGGATTAATTATTTCATCTGCATACGTTTTTTATTTTGAGTTACTATTATCTGTTTCTAAATGGAAGCGATAGTCGCCTTTATCGGGTACGTCAATAGGTATTTGGCTTGAAACATTATCGCGCAAATTAAGTTTTAGATATTCAATGGTTGCATTTGTGAGTTCATGAGGAAATGAAGCTTTTATAAAAGCTGCTCTTTGAAGTAGAGATATACCCAAACGTTCACCGATGTTCCATGCCAAATGGCGTAGTCCTGGAGATTTCAAGGGATTATCTATATTGGAGCGAATAGGTTTGTATAAGTCATATCTACCACAAGCCATATATTCTATATTGGAAATGAGGATTGAAATAGCCTCTTTAGAGAGATAAGGGGCAGTTTTGATGGTCGCATATTCCCGAATAGCATTCATGACTTCTACTTGTCTTTCTGCTTCTTTCTTTTTGATGTTCTCCAGTAGTGTGTCATAATTATCTATAACTGAATCATTTGGCTGCTCGATGGTTTGAACTTCATTTGCACAATTGTCTTTTATCTCGAAATCAGAGTCAAAAACAAGCGGAGATTGCCAACCAAAAGAAAAATCGATTGGATTCTTCGTCAGCCATTTATAGAAAGATCGTTGTAACAGACCGCATAATAAAATTGTTGTTACAAGTCCAAGTATTACCGGAGTCGTTATCTTCATGATATTGATCTCGTGACAGGCGAAAAGATAAGTGTCTATCGCAGTATAGGTGATTACCGACAGCGCAAGAACAAAGCTTATTCTTTGAGTACGAATTTGAGTCCTATTTGTCATATACTGTAAATGTTTGGAATGATTATACTGCAAAGTTATGTACCGTATCCCAGATACTTATAATTGGTGATGACAAATCGCCCAATATTGGTAAAATATAACGGGTATAGTATGATTTCGGGCTAAAAATCATACTATACCCGTACAAACGGAATCTAAAATGGTTGTCAGCCATTCCTTGTTAGGGTGATTTTCTTGCTGGCTTCCCGTTTGTTGGCATCCACCACCTTGATATATCTTTGCGTAGTGGTTATACTCTTGTGAGCCATTATGCTTTGTATGGTGCGGATGTCCGTTCCTGCCGCAGCTTGCAGCGTGGCGAATGTTCTCCGATACGAGTGGAAAGTTATGTTCTTGGTAATTCCGGCAGAACGAATCCACTCTTTCATGGGGGCTTGTGTCCAACTGCGCATAAGCCCTTTGAATACCAAACCTTTCTTCTCGGAACTGTAATCTATCAATCCTAATGCTTCTTCGCTGATGGGAATGATGTCTTCCGCTTTGTTCTTTTGTGTAATGATGTGTACGCATTTCCCTCCGGCTGAATAGTCTACAATATCTTCCCAACATAAGGCAAGAATATCACTGATACGTAAACTGGTCATACATGAAAACAGCGATGCTATTTTCAGAATGGGCTTCTTGCACGGTGTTTCAGCCAGTTTATACAGTTCTTCTACAGACAGATACTCTTTGATCACATCTTCCGTTTCAATCTTATCCAAAAAATCATTGACATTGGTCTTTATCATTCCATTACGGTAGAGAATTTTCAGGAATCCTCTGAAAGTAGACCAATATCCCGATGCGGAATTTCGTGTGATAGGTCCGTTACGTCTTAGCTTCTTGGCACTCAGCAAGTATTCCCGAAATTTGTTGCATAGGTCGATGTCAATTTCCTCAAAGGTACATTTGCCATGTACGAAGTTTCTGAAATGGAGATAGACGAACTCCCATTTCTGGTCATGCTTGCGGAGTTGTTTGCGATAATACTCCAAGAAATCGGCTTTGAGTTTGTACCTGTCGAAGAAATCATACCGTTCATTCACCACAGATTCAAACCTGCGGCAACGGATGGCTTCGGCTTTCTCGATCATTACCTCGTTGAAGTTCTGTTCACGCTTGTTTCTCGGATTGGCATATACGTAAATACCAAGCGACTCATGGCGGATAACTTTCATTGTCTCTTTGTCTCGATACCCCGGATAATAATCCAAGTAGAAAGACAGCATCCTGTTCTTTAAAGGACGTGTCCTTAATGTTACTGTTTTACACTCATGCATACTGATATATTTTTATGGTTATTATTAATTCGCTGGCAAAACTCTGTAATGTAACCATGCAGAAAGCCTTCAGTAGAGATTAATTTTGGAATAATTTACAGAAGCCTATAATTGGTTACTTACGGACACCCATTACCTTGTCAAACTCCACTTTCAGGAACCTGACGAACCGTCCGTTCTTCTCACGATTGATCTGATGGAATTGAAGAATACCGTACACCGAATCACGAGAGAGTTTGAATTTCTCCATCGCCTCCTTGACAGTGTAGTATTCCGCCTTGCTCTCCTGCTCGGAACTCTTCGAGAGGTCGAAGTGGAGCTTTGAGTAGAATATCTGCCCATGCTCCTTCTTGGATGGAATGTTGTTCCGATACACCTGCGAACGGATGGCGACACGTGTCATGCCGTACTTTTCCTGAATCTCTTCGGGGGTGTACCATTCGGTCAGGTCGGAATCCACCTCGTATTTGGCAAAAGCAGCATCGATATGTTTCTTGCTGTAATAGTTGAACTGGCGGATGCGCACTTTCGGGACTTTGTGCTGCCGTGTATAAGTCCACACCCATTTGGCGTTGACCTTATATTTTTCGGCAATCTCTTCGGCAGTGTAATACTCGGTGATGTCGAAATCGTTTTTTGCAACCAATCGCTCGTAAGGCTTGCTTTTGAGCATCAGTTCTATGTCGGCACGTCTTACAAGAGCCATTCTTCCGCTGAGTCGGGATGCCCTCAGTTTATCCTCTTTGACCAACTTATAAATGTACTGACGGCTCACACCCATCAATCGGGCAGCCTGCGAAAAAGTGAAATATTCCTGCTTTTCCAGACTGGAGCGCAGCTCCTGCATTTCCTGCATATGGCGCAATTCCATTTTGCGCTCTTTGATACGATGTTTGTAACCTCGCTTCGAGCATTGAGGGCTACAATAGCAGGTCGTTGTTTTCTGTGCGATGAACGGTTTTCCGCACCATTGACAAATTCTTTTTACTTCCATATTTTCGGTCTATTTTCTGCCATTTTCCATGAATTTTAATTTCCCTTTCTGTCTACACATGTAAACCATTGTCAATACACGTCAACTAATGCGTCATTGTGACATTCGGGCTAACCGTGAATTTCTGTCGCGGTAGAAATATGATAGAAAAATATGGATAAAAACCGTTACTTCCAAATACGTACTGGAAAGTGTTAAAACAATAAAGTCGCTGATATACAGCGACTTTATTCTAAATGGTTATGGTTGCTTATGGTTATTTCCAAGCCATCACTTGCCGATGCAGAAAATATAAATTGATTTGTAATATATTGATATTTAGTATGCTTTTCCCTATTATTTATATGAAGAGGGACAAACTGGGGACAAAATTTATACAAAAATAACACTAAAAAAAGAAAACATAATTTTTTGGAACTAAATAATTCTCAAAATCGTATGCTAACCAAAAGAAAAAGGAAGAATTCTCTGCATAGTTATCATAATCTGATACCTAGTAGTATTAATTCTAACCCAGATTCAAGATGCATAGAGTGCCGTTTATTAGAGAAAAGAAATTATAGGTTTAGTCTAGTATCTTGTATATTTAAAAAGGTTCTAAACCAAACATTATACAACTTCATAATGACTGATATTGGTTAATAGAATCTTGTATTTTCTCTTTTCGCCAGCAATATTATTTATCTTGATGCCTTTCTTTATTTTTAATGCGTGAAATTTCCACGTGAAATTTTCACATTTCTGGTTGTTTTAATTATCTTTGCATTGAGATAGGTTAATGTCTCATTGATATTACTGTTTGATTATTTTATTAAATACTATTTTATGATACTGCGTGTTATATTGAAGAATTTTCTGTCATTCAATGATGAGGTTCAGTTTGATATGTTTCCTAATATGAAAAGGACAACCTTGTCTAACCATATTACTATGCTTAATGAGAAACTGCCTGTATTGAAAATGGCTGCTATATATGGAGCCAATGGCGCTGGAAAATCCAATTTGTTAAAGGGTATCAATTTCTTGAAAGCAATAGCTTTGAACAAAAGTTTTCTCGACAAGGATACCTTTGGTAAGTACATCTTTGCGTTAAAAGAAAATACAGGAACAGAACCTATGGAACTGACAATAGAGTTTGAGACAAAAACAGGAATTCCATATATATACTCTGTGGAAATTATGAATACTGGGATTGTTTCCGAAATACTACAGATTTCCGGTTTGGGTTCGGAAGAAAACCATAATGTTTTCACTCGCAAAGAGGGCAAAATCGAATATGCAGTTACGCCTTCAGAGGAAGTAGGCAATATGGTTTTGGGATGGATAGAAAAAAATCCATTTTCCAGTCTTTTGACTATAAACAATGATATGCCGGTATTGACGGATGAAAATATTAGTATTGCACAAAAATGGTTTGAGGACGAACTTACAATAATTGGCTTGCATTCTTTCAATCCTGCACTGATTGGAATATTCAAGAGCAACAAAGAAATCAATCAATTTGCTTCGGATATATTTAAGGTACTTGGTCTTGGTATTAACAGAGTTAATGTCGAAACAGAAAATTTTGAAGATTGGATGAGTACCCATGACATCAGTAATCTACCTATGGACAAACTTAAAGAAATGCGTTCCGGAGTGTTGTCGGAGGTCGTTGATTTCAGAAATACAAGATCTATTAGTGTAGAAGATGGAGTGCAGAAGATAAGTCAAATGCTATTCCAGCAATTTGGTAAAAACGGATTTTCAAAGGATATGGATATCCAGGCACAGTCTGACGGTACGGTTAGATTACTGTCGCTTGTTCCGGCATTATATGATGCAATGAAATCCGCCAAGACGGTAATCATAGATGAACTCGATCATAGCATACATTCACATTTGGTCAGGGAACTTGTCCGTTATTTTTCCTCACAGGACACCAATGGACAACTTATTTTTACAACGCATCAGACCTGTTTGCTAAATCAGGATTTTTTGCGCACCGATGAAGCTTGGATGGTTGAAAAGAAGGATGGTGGGAGTCATATGTATTCATTAAACGATTTTAAGATTCACAACACAATTAATATTGAGAACGGATATATGGAGGGGCGTTATGGCGCTATTCCTTTTATTGGTGAATTGAATATGTAAAATGTTAATATTGTTATGGATTTATCTAAATTTACATATTCAAAAAAAATACTCAAGATTAACTCCTAAATAGCTTGTACATCAGTCTATAACCCAAAATAAGGAGAATTGTCAGGTATATGAAACATCAGGAGTGTCTTCTGCTTACCAAAAGCCTGAAGGGATTCTTTCCACCAGTCTTATATTCGTACTCTCTGGGGGGAAAGGATTTTCTTCTGGAATTGATTAAACAGCGTGAGCTTAACTCTTTAAGAGTTGTATTTATGTCTGAAAAAGGACAAGGATTACAGCCATATCAGATGCAAGAGAAGTGGGAATAAATACAGTTGACAGGAGAAATAAAAATAGAATCGCAGCTTTTTCCAACTGGATACTATGGACAAAGTATTTCTCCTTTCGGATGTAGATGAATTCTATGATCAGTTGGAGAAAATATTTAAAGGTAATCAAACCGATGTACAAGGTAGATGGGTCGTGAGCAATCCTTGTTTTGAGATTTGGTTGTATTATTGTTATTTGGATAGTCCAGAAAAAGTTCTTGGATGCTTGAAAACAGAACCTATTACTACTCGGAGCAAAAAAATGAAGGCCTTGGGTAACACATTAGTCAGTGGAGGGTTGAACCCTTGTTTGGCATTTGAAAATATGTTGAATGGAATAGAACACTGTATTGCTTACTATGCTGAGGATGATAACAGAATAACTGTCTTGTATGCGACACAAATGCATGAAATGGTTCAGTACCTTTAGTCAGCATAAAAGAAATTTCAACAATATTTCATTTCTACATAATTTTGCACACAATCATGCGGATATGATTATGTGTATAGATAACGATTATCTGCTGATTTTCAGCATGTTATTTTTTTGAATCAGCAAATGTAATAGATGCTGTATGCATATTTTTGAGAAAATATCTCAAAAATATGCATTATATGAATTGAATTTTGTACCTTTGTACTCGAAAACAGTTATGAAAAATAATTGAAACACTTAAAAGTCAGATATATGTTACTTGAATTTACAGTTGAGAATTACAGGTCGTTTTATAGGAAAAAGACCTTAGTATTGGAGGCCGATAAAGCTTTGAAAGAATGTACTGAAACGAACTTGTTTGACTGCAATAAATATACTCTGCTTCGTTCGCTTGCGCTGTATGGTGCCAATTCAAGTGGGAAATCCAATCTTGTCAGTGCGATGCACGCAATGGCGAGTTGCGTGTTGTTGTCGGTGAAGTTAAATGACAATGAGCAATTGGAATATGACCCATTTCTTCTTTTGAAGGACAATCACCATCCCTCTATGTTTGAGATTATATTTTTGAAAGGAGAGTATTGTTACAGATATGGATTCAGGTATAATCTGGAGCGTATCGTTGAAGAATGGTTATTCCGGAAAACAACACCTCGTTCTAAAGAGCAGATGATGTTCGTAAGAAACGAAGATGGGATTTGTGTAGATGAGAATAATTTCCCGGAAGGAGTCGGATATGAAGAAAAGACCAATGACAACCGTTTGTTCCTGTCATTATGCCAACAGTTAGGCGGTGAAATATCTCGTCAGGTTATTTCTTGGTTTCAATCGGACTTTAATGTGATTTCTGGATTGAATAATCAACAATATAGAGCATATTCAAAATTATTTTTTCACAAAAAAGAATCTTTGAGTGTTGATGCTCTCAACTTCTTCCAGAAATTGAGACTTGGATTTAACAACATTCTTACTCATGAGGAAGAACCCAATATTCCTCAGGACTTGCCTATGGAATTACGAGCACTCTTCCAAAGAGAAACGCAAGGCAAGAAGAGTATTGAGTTGGATTCTATACATAACGTATATTCAGATAAAGGTAATATAGTAGGTACAATTAACTTCTCGTTTGAAGATAGGGAATCTTCCGGTACAAATAAGTTATTTGATCTTTCGGGACCGATATTCGAAACGCTTTATTCTGGGAGCGTGCTTGTCATCGATGAGCTGGATGCAAAAATGCACCCTCTGATTTCTCAGTATATTATTGAATTATTCAATAATCCGGAAACAAATCCAAAGAATGCCCAATTGATATTCACTACCCACGATACGCACTTACTTTCTCAGAAAATTTTAAGACGAGACCAGATATGGTTCACGGAGAAAGATTCTAAAGAGCAGACGGATTTGTATAGTCTGATTGATATCGTACTCCCAGACGGGACCAAACCTCGTAATGATGCAAATTATGAGAAAAACTATATCGCCGGTCGTTATGGTGCCATTCCTTATATATTGAATGATTAATAATGTAAGGCTATGGCAGCAAAGAGAATAAAGATAGATAATGCTTCTTCAAAATTTAGGAGGCAATCGCAAAAGAGAGAACAGAAAGTCATACGTTGCTCTGTGTTAATTGTGTGCGAAGGGACAAAGACTGAACCTAATTACTTTGAAGCTTTTGCCGAAAAGCAACAGGGGGTAATTGTATATGACATCGAGGTTAAAGGGCTTGGGCGTGGAACAAAAGATGTTGTGGAGAAGGCCATTGATCTTAAAAATAAGAATAACTATGACCGTGTTTGGGCTGTTTTCGATAGGGATGAATTTCCTGCAAAGGATTTCAACGAAGCCATTGCGATGGGACAAAAAAATAGCATTGAGGTAGCCTGGAGTAATGAAGCATTCGAATTGTGGTATCTATATCATTTTCAGAATGTAATAACAGGAGTGTCTCGAAAGGATTATGAAGAGAAGATTTCAACAGCTGTAAATGCTTCTCCGAAATATAAATCGAAGAAAAAGTACAGATACGCCAAGAAAGATCCTAACAATTATAAGATAATGACTACTTACGGCTCAATGGAGTCCGCCTTGCGGTATGCGGAAGCGAAGCATTTAGAATATGCAGATTCACGTTATGCAAATCAAAATCCTTGCACTACGATTTATCAGCTTGTACGGCAATTGTTGGGACGAGATGAGAAACTGAATGCTGAACTGATCGCAAGGATTGGGGAAAATGAATTATAGAACTTCAATGATTCAATGGTGGTGTTTTGTGTGTAAAGATAAATAACACCTTAAAAGTGTTTGAATGTAATATTTAAGACACTGATGGATTTTAAACAAAATAATTTCGAATAACATTTATGCAAGTAGAAGAAATAACACAAATATTACGAGAGTCACCAAGCGTACGACTCATAAAATCAAGAAGTGTGGATTTCTTCTTGTCTTTTGTCATTGAAGCGTTTGAAGGACAGGCGGCTATAATGCAGGAACGCTTGCACATGCTACTGGAGAACCGACTGGATGAGCAGGAAAATACGTTGGTGGAGGATGATTCTGAAATGACGAGACTAGTAGATGTAGATACTAATTGAAAAGTGCGCTGTATTCTAATTGAAAAGAGCTCCATCCAT